>Ga0172373_10000399_pt1 | contig 71852 bp, 49 predicted proteins | sample Lak10m_2_FD_114546 | JGI IMG/M metagenome (GOLD analysis project Ga0172373, IMG submission 114546) | Freshwater microbial communities from Kabuno Bay, South-Kivu, Congo - kab_092012_10m | ecosystem: Environmental > Aquatic > Freshwater > Lake | place: Democratic Republic of the Congo...
ACCCACGGTGGCCAGCCACTGACGGGTATCATTGGCTGATTGAGAAGGATTGGCACAGATGAGCAAGGCTTCGGCTGGATATCGAAATTCGGGTAGCCTGTTACCAGTCAACCTCGAAGACCTGCTTCATCATCGCAGGGTCGAGGGAGAAAGAATCGAGTATAAGAAAGGCTGGAACCCGGATGCCATCATCCGCACGATTTGCGCGTTTGCAAACGACTTCGGGAACCTCGGAGGCGGATACATTATCATTGGGCAGGAGTGCGATGCAGATGGGCAGCCCGCTTTTCCGCCAGTTGGTATCCCCAACAACCAGATTGATCGAATCCAGCGCGAACTCCTGCAGTCCTGTAATCTGATTCAGCCGACCTATCACCCTTTGCTCAGCGTGGAATCCATTGCCGACAGAAATCTGATCGTTATCTGGGCTCCAGGCGGGCAGAATCGCCCCTACACCGCACCTCGCGAAGTGACCAGCCGAATACGCTCGCAACATTATTTCATCCGGCGATACTCAAACACAATTGAAGCAAAGGGAGAAGTTCTTCGTGAACTGTTAAGCCTCACCGCGACAGTCCCGTTCGATGATCGCATGAACCAAAATGCGACACTTGATGATCTGCAGCTTTCCTTGATCAATGCCTATCTCAGGGAGGTTGGCAGTGGGCTGCATAGTGAACGAAAGGGTATTCAACTGCTGGATCTCGCAAGAAGGATGAATATTGTTGATGGTTCCGATGAAAACGTAAGACCGAGAAATGTTGGGTTGCTCTTTTTCAGCGATGCACCCGAAAAGTTTCTTCGAGGAGCACAGTTGGAAATTGTGATTTTTCCAGATGGGCCAGGTGGTGATCAGATCATCGAAAAGATTCTGAAGGGACCCATGCATCTGCAAATTCGTACGGCTCTTCAGTACATTCAGAATAATGTGATTGTAGAGAAAATCGTCAAGTCCCCTTCCAGTGCAAAAGCAAACCGGTTTTACAACTACCCCCTCGCTGCCATCGAAGAAGCTGTGGTCAATGCCGTTTATCATCGTGGCTATGACCAACGCGAGCCCGTGGAAATACGAGTCAATCCAGACTCCATCGAAATTTTGTCTTATCCAGGTCCTGATTCTTCAATCCGCACGGCCGATTTGAAGTCAGGTTCGATCACTGCTCGTCGATATCGAAACAGACGGATCGGAGAGTTCCTTAAGGAACTTAAGATGACGGAAGGACGGTGTACGGGAATTCCCAAGATCTATCGAGCAATGAAAACCAACGGGTCTCCCGCCCCTGTGTTTGACACGGATGAAGCTCGGCTCTGGTTTCTCACCATATTACCTATCCACAAGGGCTTCACAACTCCTGAAGTCCCCCCCGTAACCGACCAGGAAACCGACCAGGTAACCGACCAAGTAACCGACCAAGTAACCGACCAAGTAACCGACCAAGTAACCGACCAAGAAACCGACCAAGTAACCGACCAAGAAACCGACCAAGAAACCGACCAAGAAACCGACCAAGTAACCGACCAGGAAACCGACCAGGTAACCGACCAGGAAATCTTCGAGAAAAAGAAACAGAAAACCGTCGGTGTAAGCCATCAGGTCCTGCGCCTGCTGTTTGTCCTTTCCGCAAGAACACTCAGTGCATCAACGATCATGCGAAAGCTGAAACTGACACATCGGCCGACTCTGCGAGCAAATTATCTCAGACCGGCGTTGGCAATCGGCCTTGTGGAAATGACAATGCCGGAATTGCCTCGGCATCGTCGTCAAAAGTACCGCATCACAAAGCTCGGAAGATCGGTGCTCAGATCACATCCACAGAAATAGCCTCATTCATCACCCATGCTGGAACCAACCCATGTTGCAATTACTTGGAACTTCAAGGCGTTGTTGTGATGGTTTGACGCGCCGAGAGACTTTGCGAGCAGGTTCGCTGGCGGCACTGGGTGGTTTCGGCCTGCCCCAGTATCTGCAGGCGGAAGAGACTGGACTGCTCCGGGATGGTCCGGCGAAAAACGTGATTGTTCTGTACCTGCTCGGCGGTGCAGCAACTCAGGATATGGTGGATCTCAAACCAGACGCGCCATCGGAGGTCCGCGGGGAGTTCAGGCCGATCTCAACGAATGTCCCTGGAATACAAATTTGCGAACATTTGCCATGTATGGCAGAGTGGGCTCACAGGCTGGCAATTGTGCGATCCGTAAATCACAAGGCTGGCTGTCACAATTGCCTTCCGGGGTTTTCGGGATTTGACGTGCAGATGCCTGATCAGCATCCGCGGGACAGTGATCCACCAAGCATGGGTTCGATCTGTGAATGGCTGCGACAGGGGCGTGGAGACGTTCCGGGATACGTGTTCATGCCCTGCTGGCTGGGCTGGGGCCAGTCATTCCGACGAGCAGGGCCTTACGGTGGATATCTTGGCAGAAACTACGATGGGCTGACCACGGAAGTCATGCCGTACGCTCCGGAAGGAGCAAAGCCGCTCCCTGGTACACCTTCCGCGGTGCTCGGAGCTCCGCAGCTGCCCCATACAGAATTCAGTGAAGGTATGACGCTCGACAGGCTGAGTCGTCGCCGATCGCTGCTGACTCAATTCGACGATCAGCGCCGGCTGTACGATCAGGTTCGATCTCCGGATTCCTATAACCGCTATCAGTCGCAGGCATTTGATATCCTGACATCTTCGCCAGTGCGAACTGCGTTTGATTTGAGCGGTGAAGATCCGCGGACGGTGGAGCGATATGGCAATACCCTGTTCGGCAACAGCACGCTGATCGCGCGTCGACTTGTGGAACGCGGCGTGCGATTCGTGCATGTGACCTGGGACCTCTTCTGGGGGCCGGTGAATATCGACTACGACGCATGGGACACCCACAACAACAATTTTTCGATTCTGAAGAGCAATAAGCTGCCGGGTTTTGACCAGACATTTTCGGCACTGCTGGGTGACCTTGAGGAACGGGGACTCCTTGATGAAACGCTGATCTTCGTAACCAGCGAAATGGGCCGGACTCCGAAGATCAACGCCAATGCCGGCCGTGATCACTGGACGTTCTGCTATTCCTCCATGCTGGCAGGAGCGGGAATTCGTGGTGGCACCGTCTATGGCCGCTCAGATTCCCAGGCTGCTTACCCGGCCGAGAATCCGGTCCGGCCAGCCGATCTTTGCATGACGGTTCTTGATCGGCTGGGGATCAGCCCCGAACTGCGACTTCCGGATCGCAGCGGACGGCCGATGGATATTTCCTTCGGCGGTCGTCCAATTACCGAAATTCTGACAGGCTGAAGCAGGGAGCGACGGAAATGACGACACTGGACCTTACGGGCAGGACGGCGCTGGTGACGGGCGGTGGTCAGGGTCTGGGACAGGCGACAGCATGTCTGCTTCATGCCAGTGGTGCAGCCGTGGTGGTCAACTATCTGCAGGACGAATCGGGGCAGAACAGGCTTCGTGCAGAGGAAACAGCGGCGGAATTTGGTCCGCGCGGATTGGTTGTCGAAGCGGACGTGCGTGATCCTGTCGCAATTCAACGCGTGCTCGAACAAACCCGCCAACAGTTTGGTGGACTCGACATCCTTGTGAACAACGCCGCGGTGCTTCGGGATCGCACGGCCAAAAATATGACGGATGCCGACTGGGATGTCGTCCTCGAAACAAACCTGTCTGCCGTGTTTCGTGTCTGCCGAACTGCAATGCCATATCTTCGTGATGGTGGCCGGATTGTGAATCTGGCCTCGATCTCCGGCGTTGTTGGCTTCTTTGGCCAGGCAAACTACGCATCCGCCAAGGCTGGCGTGATTGGTCTGACTAAAGTGCTCAGCCGCGAACTGGCCGGGCGGCGGATCACGGTCAACGCGGTTGCTCCAGGAGTTGTACTCACGGAAATGGGACAGTCCATCCCAGCGACCGCACGCGAACAGATGCTGAATCAGATTCCTCTCCGGCGATTTGGGGAACCAAAAGAGATTGCGGGGGCAATTCTGTTTTTGTGCAGCGACCTCGCATCGTACATCACAGGACAAACGCTGCATGTCAACGGTGGCTGGTGGGGCTGATTTCGGAGCAGCGAGTGTTGTCTGAAAAAAAAATCTGCACGGCCGATGAAGCGATCGCATTGATTGACGATGGCTGCACTGTAGCCAGTAGTGGTTTCGTTGGCGCTGGACATCCTGAAGCACTCACCGCTGCACTCGAACGCCGCTTCATCAGCACCGGCCATCCTCGAGATCTCACGCTGGTTTATGCTGCGGGCCAGGGTGATGGCCGTTCACGCGGACTGAATCATCTCGCACATGACGGGCTCCTGAAACGCGTCATTGGTGGCCACTGGGGACTCGCGCCGACTCTTGGGCGGATGGCACTTGAAGGCCGCATTGAAGCATGGAATTTGCCGCAGGGCGTGATCTGTCAACTGTTTCGCGACATCGCCTCTGGAAGGCCCGGTTGCATCACACGAATCGGGTTGGGCACGTTCATAGACCCAATCCATGGGGGTGGTCGGCTGAACGAACGTTCGCTGGAGGACCTCGTTGAGCGAATTGAAATTCGCGGTCGCACATGGCTGCTGTATCACGCATTCCCGATTCATGTTGCGCTTATTCGAGCCACGGCGGCTGACCCGCATGGAAACCTCATACTTGATGAGGAGGCCGTGATCGGTGACGTTCTGCCGATTGCGCAGGCGGCCCATAACCACAGTGGCCTCGTGATTGCTCAGGTTCGCAGACTCCTGCCCAAACCACTGCCGCCGCAGCAGGTCCGGGTTCCCGGAAGACTGATCTCGCAGATTGTGATCGCTGATTCTGCTCAACACTGGCAGACGTTCGCGGAACCGTTCAATACCACCTATTGCACCGCTTCACCAGGAAGTGATGCTCAGGGACTTCCTGGGGACGCTGAGATCCCGGAAGTCGTGCGGAAGGTGATTGCGGAGCGAGCCTGTGACGAACTGGCGGCCGGAAATCTGGTCAATCTCGGAATCGGCCTGCCGGAAGGTATTGCTGTGGTCGCGGCTTCCCGCGGATTACTGCAGAAGGTGACGCTGACAGTTGAAAGTGGTCCGATCGGTGGAATGCCCGCAGGTGGATTGAGTTTCGGGGCAGCTCGCTATCCGGAGGCAATCATCGATCAGCCATCTCAGTTTGATTTCTACGACGGCGGAGGGCTCGATTTTGCAGCGCTGGGGGCTGCAGAAGTCGATAGTTGTGGAAACGTTAACGTGTCAAGATTTGGCAGTCGCTTTGCCGGTGTGGGCGGCTTCGTGAATATTTCGCAAAGTGCGCGAAGTCTGGTCTTTTGCGGAACGCTGACAGCGGACGGTATGGAAGCGCGGCTGGAGTCGGGGAGACTGACAATTCATCGGGAAGGGCGCATTCGCAAGTTTGTGCGGCAGGTGCAACAGATTTCGTTTGCGGGACGAGACGCCGCAGCGACCGGCCAAAAAGTGCTTTTCATCACGGAACGAGCTGTGTTCAGGCTCACGTCGGAGGGGCTCGAACTGATCGAGGTGGCTCCCGGGGTTGATATTGATGTTGATATCCTGCAGCAGATGGAGTTCCGTCCGCTGATCCGAACCGTAGCCTCCATGCGGTTACCGCAGGAGAGTCGCTGAATTCCCGTTAACGGCAGACTGTTCCGAAGCGTTTGCAACGGTGCCTTTGCCGGAACTACGGCGATGGAGTAGACTCCAGGGTCAGGTACCGGCTGTCGGCAATGTTTTTCAAGGCCTGCCGCCACCGAAAGTTCCTTTTGGAGTCCACGAATGCCCCATAGCGCCGAATCGCGAAATACCATTCTTGCCAAAGTGCGTTCTGCACTTCCCCAGTCCGCACCGCTCCCGGATGTGCTCACCCCCGGACGCTGGCAAACCTTCGAAAATCCAACTCAGCGTTTTCAGGAAGTTGTCGCTTCTGTAGGCGGTCAGGTAGTCTGTGTTCCAACCCTTGCCGATGCCGCTCGCCACCTCGAATCATTGGCCGTCTGGAACACAGCCACAGTGCGATGCAGTGTCATTCCGGGTCTGGGCGACAGCAGTTTTGATCTGAGTACCATCACAGATCCGCACGCGCTCGAGAATGTTGACTTCGCCGTTCTGAGGGGGCACCTCGCCGTTGCGGAAAACGGTGCCGTCTGGGTTCAGGACGACACACTAAAGCACCGAGTGCTGTATTTTATTCCACAGCACATGGCGCTCGCAGTACCCGCATCTGCAGTCGTTCATAACCTGCACGAAGCCTACGGTCGGATCGCAATCGGCCGACACCGGTTCGCAGGCTTTATCTCCGGACCTTCCAAGACAGCCGATATCGAACAGTCCCTCGTGATTGGAGCTCATGGAGCGCGGTCACTGACGGTTTACCTGATTGAGGAGTTGACAGCGTAGTGACGCACCTCATCTTGAATTCTCGTACCCGTCGTCGACAACTTCTGCACCTGGCCACTGCTGTTGCAGCCCTCGAATTCGGCCTCCTCGCCGCAGACGAAGCCCGCCAGCCTCAGGAACCTGACATGAACAATTCCCGAATGCCGACTCTGGGAGGGCGTTTGTTCTGGGGAGACGTCCACTTTCGCCGCGGCTATCGAATTCAGCAAAACGTCTTTACCGGACACTTTCGACTTCTGGATCCCGGTGATCATCGCTGTGCCTCCGGAACACTCGCGGAATGCCTCGCTGCCCTCGATCAGATCATCCGCGAAAAGCAACTGACTCCGGAAACCGGCCACGTGGTGATCTGCCTCCACGGTATCGGACGCTCCTCCAAATCCATGCACCCTATTATCCAATCACTCGCATCCGAACCCGTTACGGCTGTGCCGTTCGACTACCCCGGCAACCGCAGCTCGCTGGCGGAATGTGCAGATTTTCTGCGACAGATGGTGAACTCGTTATCGGCAGCAGAGCAAATCAGTTTTGTGGTCCACAGTATGGGAGGACTGGTCGTCCGAAGATATCTCCAGGATCACTCAGATTCTCGACACTCACTCATGGTAATGCTGGGAACTCCAAACCTCGGTGCTGATCTGGCCGAGATGCTGAAAAACTTCGCACTGTTCAAGGCTTTGTACGGCCCGGCAGGTCAGGAGCTGGCGGCAGGCGCAGACAACGTTGCGAGCTCCTTGCCCGTACCCAGCTTTCCGTTTGGTGTTATTGCCGGAGGACGGGGCGACGAACGTGGCTTCAATCCACTTTTGAAAGGAGACGATGACGGCACTGTCACTGTATCCTGCACACGGCTTCCCGGAGCTGCGGATTTTCTAAGAGTGAACCGGCTTCACAGCCTGCTGATGTCAGATCCGCAGGTTCACGCGGCAATCCGCTGCTTCCTGAAGAATCAGAGGTTTTCGCTGGAACGGCCTCCGGAGCCAATTTCGTCGAGCAAGTGACCCCGAAATCAGGAGTGCTGTTTTGAACTTCGGCAGCTGCGCCGAAGTCTTTGGACGGTCGCAAGTGTATCCGGACGACCGACTTCCGTGACGAAACGGCGACTGAAGTGCCTCATCAGGTCCAGCCACGATTCCGCGGTGCATTCAAGCCTGATAAGGATTGGATCGAGATGCGACGGAATCCGACCTGGCTTGTCGAGTCGAAACTGACGACCAGTCCAGTCGATCAGTTGCAGGTACTTATCAAGCGACATACTCAGACAGCCCCGGTCTGTCAGTCGTCGATTGCCTGCTGAAAACCGAGATTGCCCGCAATGGGGTTCGATCGCTATCGGCGCCAGCCAGCCAGCTCTGTGCCCCCCTTCGGCCTCGATATCCGGAGCCGTTGATGAAGAGGCTGAAGCAGCAGCCTGACGGTCTGCGATGCGGTCCTGAAGACTGGTAAATTCGCTGGTCTCCGGAGTTTGAGCAACTGCGGCACGGATCGGGTTGAGATCGACATAAGCCATACACGTCGCGAGCGCGGTTTCGTCGAGCAGTGGTTGAGCCTTGAAGCGGGCTTCCCAGAAGTGACCAGTCACGTTGTCTTCACGATTTGCACGCTTCGCGATGGGTTCCGATATGCATTTCATAAACCAGGAAACACCACCCAGCCGTCGCCGTTTTTCTGCCAAACCAGCCGCGCTGTCACGGAGCTGACTCAATTCCTCAGCGGTTGGTTCTTCCGGGTAACCCTGAGGAGTACGACGCTGCGGAAAAAGCAGCCACCAGCGAAGTGCAACTTCGTCGTCCGACCAGTCCCGAGCAACGTCAGGCCGAGTACGGATCACAAGATGCATGTGGTTTTCCATGAGCGCATAAGCCAGCACCTCAACAGCAAAAATGCCAGCCAACTCCTCAAGCCGACTGCGGATCCATTCGCGGCGATGGGAATAATCACGCCCGGACCTGCGATCGTGCCCGCAAAGATGATTGCGACGCACGCAGCGACTGATCACATGAAACGCCTGAATGTCAGTTTCGGAAAAGATTTCACGCCTGTTCACACGCGGCATCGGAGTCTCTCAATACATCCACGTCAGCAATAAAAAACAAAACAACTCACATTAAGGTACATGGCACCTTTGGGGATTTCAAGTTCGAATTGCTGCCGTTCGGGACGATTTCACGCATCTCGTTTGGCGCACTCCGCTGACCCGCTTAAAATAAGCCAGTCCCGTTCCGGGTTTTAGGGTTTGGCAATTTGTGTGAGTCATCAGTCCATGATCAAAATTGGCATTAATGGTTTCGGCCGTATCGGTCGGATGGTATTTCGTGCCGCCATCCAGAACTTCGCCTCAGATGTCGAAATCGTTGGCATCAACGACCTGCTTGAGCCCGGCTATCTCGCCTACATGCTCAAGTTCGACTCAGTTCACGGTCGTTTTCGCGGTGAAGTCGAAATAGACGGAAATTCGCTTGTCGTGAACGGGAAGCGAATTCGACTGACCGCAATCAAAGATCCAACAACTCTGGCCTGGGATAAAGTCGGTGCAGACATCGTCGTGGAGTCCACCGGTCTGTTCCTCGATCACGACTCCGCCCACGCCCATATCAAGGCGGGGGCGAAAAAGGTGATCATGAGCGCTCCCTCCAAAGACAAGACGCCCATGTTCGTCTACGGAGTGAATCATGCATCCTACGCCGGCGAAGAGATTATCTCCAACGCGTCCTGCACAACGAACTGCCTCGCACCTCTGGCGTCGGTGCTGGACACTGCTTTCACCATTCGTCGCGGCCTGATGACTACCGTCCACGCCGCCACTGCAACGCAGAAAACCGTCGATGGTCCAAGCGCAAAGGACTGGCGCGGTGGTCGCGGCATTCTCGAAAATATCATCCCGTCATCAACCGGCGCGGCCAAGGCGGTCGGAGTCGTGATTCCCCACCTTGCCGGGAAACTCACAGGCATGGCTTTCCGAGTGCCCACTTCCGACGTTTCCGTCGTCGATCTCACCTGTGAACTGGAACGACCCGCCACTTACGACGGGATCTGCGACGCAATGAAAGCTGCCTCCGCCGGACCACTGAAGGGAGTGATGGCCTATACCAACGATAAGGTCGTCTCGACCGATTTTGTCGGAGACAGCCACACCTGCATCTTTGACGCCGAAGCTGGAATGTCTCTCGACAGCACCTTCGTCAAACTGGTCGCGTGGTACGACAATGAGTGGGGCTACTCCAACAAGGTCCTCGAAATGGCTCGCGTGATCGGTCGCTGATTCCTTCGACTGACAGTGGGTCGATCAACTGAAATATTCCAGGGCAGCCGAATCAAATTCGGCTTCCTTTTTCTGCTCAGGACTCGTCCTCAGTCTGCGGCAGAAACCGACCTCCGCTCAGGAACATTCCATTGTCACAGGGGCGGCACCACTCGATCCTGACCCTGTATACCAACTCCCGAGTGTCGCTGGTCATCCGCACGGTCACTTCTTCGGGACGGATTTCGCCTCGGTGAAGCAGGCCGATTCCCCCGCGACTGATCTCACGGCTCATCGCCTTGATTACGTTCCCACGGGACGTTCGGATTTCGGCGTGCACCGCCAACTCCAATCGCTCCGACTGTCGAGTTTCGGGCGCAGGCTGCTTCTGAAAGGATTCAAGCACCCTGCGAAGGTCTTCCATTGTCGGAGGCGCCCACGGATCAGTCGACATATTTTGCTCCGTTACTCCTGCAGATCAATGAACTCATCGGCCCGCTGATTATTTTCAGGCGTGCCCGACAACCGTCTGCCGCAACGCCTCCCGACGCTTCGCCGGAAGGAACAGCAGTGCGATCACAACTGTTCCGGCGATCGCAAGGCCCCAACTGCGAGCGGAGAGCCCCAACAGCAGGTCGGTACGTCCCATTCCAGGGGAAGTGCCGCGAGATTCTTCAGAACCTCCTCCGCCGGTCTCGTCAGCGGCGGCACTTGAAACGTCTGGCATTTGCCGGGGGTCAGCCTGAGACGTCTGCAGCGAAGCGGCTGTCCCTTCAAATGGGCCTGCCATAAAGGACTCGGTGTTTCCGACCGTGTCATCCGCTGTCGCAGCGCGCTGATTCACGGCGGACACCGGCTGATCATCAAACTCAGGGCAAACAGTTGGGTTAGCGGTGCTGAGCTCTCGCTCCATGCCAACGAACTTCAGCGGATTAAATGTGGAAGAGCCTGCATCCCGCTGCCCTGGCGCAGCGGACGACTTCCAGCTGAATTCTGCGGACTTCGATGGTCGCTTCTCCTCGCTCTTCACTGAAGCCGGGCGAAGGCTCCCAAAAAGCTCCTCGGCCGCCGCAACGCTGGTGTGTTCAGCAAGGTCATCAGCCTCTGCTTCTTCAGCGGTAGTCAGGGCTGCTGATTGATTTAAACGGTTCCGAATCAGTGGTTCGGCGCGATCTTCGATCTCTTCATCCGGGGAGTCCTGAATAACACGTCCCGCATCAAGAGCAGTCTGTCGAGCAACAGCGACCGTTCGTTCGGCAGAGGCAACTGTATCCCGAGCGCGTGTCTCTGCAGTCTCCCGCGTGCGTCTCACGGACTCGACGACCTGACCAGCCTTGACTGTTGCTTCACTACTCAATCGTCGCGCACCGGCCAGCTCCCGCCCCTCCAGGAGCGCGTCCAGCTCAGCAAGCTCCTTCGCCTCCAGCGAGGATTTGCCAGACCTTTCGGACGGCTTGCCGGTCGCGGCCCTGGCGGCCTGCGCCACAATCAGCGGTTCCGCAGCTTCTGTCGGATCGGCCGAGGAAATTTCGGCAGATGCTCGTCGAATTGTGCTTCGAGTCCTTTCCGGCTGCGAGGCATCATCTATCAGGAACGGATCCCCTGATACTGTCGCAATCGTGTTAGCCGGAACCCGTTTGCCTGACGTCTGATCCGCATCGCCTGACGAATCCGCCAAAGGAGATTCTGCCGACTTCACCGCGGCCTCAGTATTCCTTCCCAGGGGATTCCAGGATGCCGTTTTTGCGGGCTCCTTAGTTTTCTTCCCGGACTGCTTTTCCAGTTCTTCCAGAGTGTGATAGTCACCCCTGCGATTCCACGAGAAGAGGTTTCGCAGCGATGTTGTGGAGCAACCGGCCTGCAAAAGCAGCAGCAGTCCGATAAGCGAAAGCCGGGACATTGAGTGTGAGTCTGGCATCCAACCACCTGAGTCATGCACTGCGAAATGAATGTCGTTGATACGACGGTTTCAACAGACTTAGCGGTTGTATCGGCAGAAAGGCCCCTGCGGCCGGTGGTTTACCGGTGGACAGGTAGGAATTGTACTTGAGATCTGATCTGCGGATACCGGTTTCGTAGAATGGATGAACTGCGTATCCGGCATTGAGCTGGTGTTTTGCACCGGAGTCTGCAGGCCACTGTCAGAGGTCCCTGTCAAACGGGGGAAAATGGGCCTGTCGTACGGATTATGCTCAGGAAATCACCTGTGTCCGGCCGATTCACGAACTGACAGTGCGGGCTTGTTCGGCAGAAACTGCCGGGTGGGCAGCAGACACAGAACGGATGCTGTATGTATCAGTCACATTTTGAGCTGCATCGAACGCTTTTTCACGGGGGCGACCGTTCGCGGCACTTTTTTCTGTCGCAGTCCGTACGTGAGATTCAGCCGCGTCTGTTAAGGATGCTGCGCGGAAGTCTGGGGCCAAGTCTCGTGACAGCGAGGCAGGGGTCCGGCAGAACGGCGCTGCTAAGAAGGCTCCAGGCCGAACTGGAGCACGATGGGCGAACAATCGTGGTTTCCGGCGCCACATTGAATTCCACCGCTTCGCTGCTCCAATTGCTGCTGCATTGCGCACATCGTCGCGCGGTGTCAGCCGCAACAGTCCCTGAAAAAGTGGAGCTCACACACTGGGGTGTCATTCAGTATCTGCAAAAAAGCGCCGATTTCTGGGGACCCGTGTTCCTGCTTCTCGACGACGCACATCTGATGGCTGCCGGCTTACTGAATGAGCTGCGGGCATTGAGCGAGGAGGAATGGCAGGGACGTGCGCTGGTTCGAATTCTGATCTCGGCACCTTTGAGTTTCGAAATGGAGCTTGGTCGCTCAGAGTACGCCAGTTTCGCCCAGGGGATCTGCTGCCATGAAGTGCTCCAGCCCCTGACGATGGTGGAATCGCTGGAACTTCTGCGTCTGGAGATCGAGGCCGCTGGCGGCCGACCGGAACATGTTTTTACAGAATCTGCGGCGGCGATCATCGCTACAACAAGTGAGGGACTGCCGCGGCAGTTGAGTCTGCTGGCCGGCGAATCGCTCGCCGCGGCTGCCGACGAAGGCCTTCGCCCGGCAGACGAACACTGTGTCAGAATTGCTCTGAAGCGACTGCGACACCTCCCACTTTCCTGGAATCTGCCCGCATCTCCGTTTGGTGAGGAGACTCCAGAGCTGTCCATCGCTGCAACTGCGGCATTTGATGAAAGCGATTCCCCCGGCCCGAAAAGTGCCAGCGTCGGGCATGGAGTGCTCGAAATTGGTGGCCCCACAGTCGCCGAAACTGTCCGCATAAATCTGGTCAGCCTGCCCGAATTCTACACAACAGAGCCCATTACTCCTGATCACGATGACAGCACCAGCACTGGCAGAGAAGCCAATTATGAAGCTGGGTGGCCTGGCCCTCTCGCGGAAGTTCAGGAGCGGATCTCTCTGGCCGAAGGTGATGTCGAAGTTCGATCGTTCTGGGATCCGGAGATGGCGGACTTTTCGTCCGTTATCCCGGTGCCTGAACGCTCTGGCGGACCACTGAACTATGGACTGATTTCAGGCGATACAGACTGGTATCTGTCGAAACCATCTGTCAGTTCTGTCTCTGCCTCGAAGAGCTCGGAGATACCCGAGTTTGGAGTGGTGGATGGAGATGTGCTGCTGAAACGCACAGCGCAGGATATTCCCATAGTGCTTGTGAGCAACACCCCTGAACCCGACCTCGCAATCGCTCCTGAACTAACGCAGACAGATCTGAAGGCTGGTCCGCAGGAAATGTCTGAAACGGCCAGCGATCTTTTCCGCGCGTTCAATGGTCGCCGGCTGGCGACCAGTGGCGTCTTTGTCACAGAGCGTCAGATTAAGGCGGTACCAGAGGGACCGATCAGTCTGCCACTGTGGCGCGATGGTCTTTTGTTCAGACAGCCTGGAATTCCTGTCGAACGAGCAGACGATCTGTTTGGGACTCCGGCAGTCAGCGGCAGGGAGCGGCTCGAGCCGACCGCTGGTTCAGCGGAGAAGCAGGAAAGCGGTGGCGCAGAAGACACGGCAGAATCGCGCTTTGCCAATCTGTTCACTCGTCTGCGTCGTCTGCAGGCGGACGCTGATCATCTGAATGCCGAACCGGGATGACAGGAACGCCGCCACGTGGCTGTTCCACCAGATGCTGCAACAGTATTCGACGGATTTCTCGGGCTGTGTCCGGATGGCGAACCACCTGGCTGTGCCCGGCACGAATCAGCGTTTCACTGCTGACATCGCTGCGGTGCGCACTGTTCCATGAGACGACGCCGTCCGTCCATGTCTCCGGATCCCGACCGCGTCTGATTGCAATAATGTTATGGTGACAAACGTCATCAGGCACCGAAGTTTCGCGTACCAGCCTCAGCAGCGGGGATCGGCTGGAAAGCGAGTCGAGGCTGGTGCGGGGAAATGATGACCAATCCGCACTGCGCGGATCGGTTTGATCAAAGGCTATACGGCTCAGTTCCAGTGTCCGATTCGGCAGCCAGATCACCGAACCAAGCAGTTGACGCGTGAACTGGTTTGCAAGCGAACTCCCCTCCCACGGACTGGCAATGGTCACGATCCGACCAACTGCCGGATTACGCTTGAAAAAGAAAACCCGACGGATCTCCACCTGCTTCTCTGATGATGTTCGCAACTGTTCAACCGGTCGACGACTCACGGAATTCCAGAGCACATCGCCGCTGTCGATCGTAAGCATGTGCGAGAGCACGCCTCCCATGCTATGACCAACCACCACCATCTGATCAAACTTCGAATTCGCATGTTCCGAATCACAGACCTGCCGCACTGCCTGCAGCTCGTCCCGCAGGCGGGCTGCCGCAAACGCAACCGATTCCCCCGTTGGATAAAGATAAAACCAGAATTGATATCGCCGACGAATCTCCGGATCCGCCTGCAAATCATTGAACATCTCCATCCATGTCAGCGGACTGGACCAGAATCCATGCACCATAAGCACAGGGATGCGATCGGGGTCATAGGGCTGTACCATGTACAGACCTTCAACGTGTTCCGCCAGATCCGGACGGATCAAGCCCCAGGTGTCAAGCAAACTCAGATCCGGGTTACTCAGGAAACGCGCGAGTGGAGTGCTGGTGTCGGTTTCGAGCGGCAGCAGAGCGTCGTTCACTATCAGCCCGTCAGACTCGCCCGGGTCGTAAAGCTCAATACTGGCCGGTGACTCATCCGCGGAAGTCTCCTCGAACCGCAGCACCGCCGTCGCTGCCAGACTCATCCCCTGCGTGTAATAGGCTGCCGGCGGATCTGCCGCAGGATCACTGCGACGAGCTATGATCAGTGGCACACCCAAACCAGCCCGCGTATGGCGATTCCGCAAATTGCGAACCTCGTAATCAGATACGAAGTCGATGGCCCCGAATTGACTGCCGTCCATGAGTACCGAAGGGAAGGGAATCTTCAGAGGTACGCTGCGACCGGTGATGGACAACTGAATGGTCCGCTCCGCTGACAGACCCTGCTGCTTTTGAGCCAGTCTCAGCAGCAGTTCCACACTGGCATTGTAAAGCTCCGCCGTATCGCGGGTGACCGGATCGGAAGGGTCAGTGTGCATACCCGCAGAGTCAGGCCGAGCAAAGCAACTCCACGCGTCCCCGGCTGCATCAAAAGCAAGTTCCATGGCGAGCGAAGGATCTCGATGCTGAGTCGCCTCTGCCGCGAGGTACTGCAGTTCGGCAAGCGCGTGCCCCCGGGAAAATGCGTCAGAATCACTCGACTGCCGACGGCAGTGCAAAAGCATACCCCTGATGTCTCGCTGGCCACGATAGCCAGTGCTTTCGAGAAACTGCAGGGTGCGATCCGTGGGCTGAAGACCCGAAAACACGGAATAGTTCAGGCGGGCTGTCAGGGGGTTCTGAGGATGCGGCCGCACACGAACGAAATTGGTGGTCGCGCAACCACTTGACACCAGGGCGCAGCCAAGAAGCAGCACCGGCAGCAACCACGCCAGCCGTTTGGGTCCTGTGTGCATACCGAAAACAACCCCCGGGCATCCTCTCCCGGCCAATCCTGAGCCTCCCTGAAAACACTGGCAGAATCTACCGGTTTTCAGGGAAATCGGTCAAGATGAAATCTCGCTGAAACCACGCCGCTCACCGGTCCGGCCACGAACCGATTTCCAGCCCTGAAACTCCGCTTTTCTCCTGAATGGCTTGCTTTTTACCCGCGTGGAGAGGGACAATACAGAAGTGCTGGAGCAAGGTCATGATCTCACAGTCAGAAACGCGGTGGGCTATGGGTGGTGTCAGTCTGCAGATAAAACTGTCCGCTGTCATGCGACGGATCATCCGACTGAGACTGCTCCGCCGGCAGGCTCTCGCCTGGCTCGCACTCCTCGTGCCCTCGATCGCCGGTGTACTCCTGCTCGGACGCAGCGTCGGCGGTTTTTCCAGCGAATTTATCGTGCTCCTGACGGCAACTCTTGCAGGCAGCCTGCTCGCCCGCGCACTCACTCAAACCCCCTCAATTACAGAAACCGCCCGTCTCGTCGAACGACAGGATCCGGGGCTCAATGATGCAGTGCTCACCGCCGTACAGGTTCTCAGTCAGCCTCAACTCCAAACCACTGTGCTCTCACAAATGGCCGTTGAAGATGCCGAATTGCTGGTACGGGGGCGAGACTGGTCGCGAATCGTTCCTCGTCGCCAGGTTTTCCTCTGGACAGTCATCAGCACCTGCTCATTCCTGCTGATGGTTGCCAGCGTGATGGCTGCTGGCCGATACGGAAAATCATGGATTCGCACCGCTGAGACTTCCCGCGACAACCGCTCCGAAAATCCCGCCGCCCCGGAAATCGCTGATCTCGTCGTCGAGCCCGGTGATACCGAACTGGAACTCGGTACAGCCCTCACTGTCGTCGCGCGGTTCCCCGGCACATCGCCGGACCGCGCAGTGCTGGAGTTCACCGGCGCCGATGGTCAGAACCGCGAACTCGCCATGTCCGAGACCGTCGATGCCGGAGTGTTCGCGGCCCGTATGGAACAGATTGGTCAGCCCGGTGTTTATCGAGTCCGCTATTTGCAGCCAGGTCACTCGGCCGCCGGAACTGCTTCTCGTGATTTTACAATTCGCACCTATGAACGTCCGCGGCTGCTCCAGCTTGACGCCATCGTCACTCCACCAACATGGTCGGGGCGTGAACAGGTGTCGTACGAAGACGTGCTGCGAATGACCGTCGCCGAAGGCTCTCACGTCCTGCTCAGATTCCGACTCAACAAACCCGTACCCGAAGTCCAGCTGCGTTCCGAATCCGGGCCACCTCTCATTCCGATGCCGTCCCCCGCTGATGCTTCCATCGTCGAAACAGCTCTTACTGCCGTCAGCAGCGTCACACTGCAGCTGCATCTGAAAGATGCCGAAGGACGGACACCTGCAGACGAAACGCAGGTGTCGATTCGCGTCACTCAAAACCAGCCAGCGGTCGTCAAAGCTCTGTTCCCCGGTAAAGATACCAGCGTCTCCCCACTGCAGGAATTTCAAGTTCAGGCGCAGGCTTCGGACGACTTTGGACTCCTCGATTACGGCATCGAATACAGCATTTCCGGCGGGCCGTCGCAACAGCTGTCGCTCCGCACAACAGCACCCAACGTCGCCCCCGCCACCACCGCTGCCGAAACTCCAGCTCCGCTTACAGCAGACTTTACTCATCGACTCGATCTCGAAGCCGCCAACGCAGCGCCCGATGACGTCGTTGTGTATTCATTCTGGGCCGACGATCAAGCTGCCGATGGTTCCCAGCGTCGAACCTCCGGAGATCTGCTCTTCGCTGAAGTACGCCGCTTCGAAGAGATCTTTCGTGAAGGTCAACAGCAGGGACAGCAACAACAACAACAGCAACAGCAGCAACAACAGCAGCAACAGGGCAGCGCCGTCGATGGAGTGCTCAACCTGCAGAAAGAAATCATCTCCGCAACATGGAATGTTGCTCGTGATGAATCTGCCCGCCGCGCCTCCGGTACATTACCTGAGGACGCTGCAGCGATCGCCCAGTCTCAGCGACAAGCCATCGAACAACTCCAGCAGGCTCTCGAAGAAGCTCCCCAAACACCGCAAATTGCCGCTCTCGCAGAACGTGCACGCACCGATATGCAGGCCGCCGCTGAAATCCTCGACACAACCGCAAAACAGCCCTCCACAAAGCCCGGATCCGCACTTCCCTCCGAACAAAAAGCACTGCAGGCACTCCTGAAAATGCGCGCAGCCGAGTTTCAGGTACAGCAACAGCAACAACAGCAGGGCGGTGGTGGTGGTGGCGGCGGTAACAGTGCCTCTCAACAGCAACTTCAGCAACTGGAACTTGACAATAATCGCAACCGTTACGAGTCCGAACGACAGGCTCAACAACAGCAGCAAGCAGACGCCAGTCAACGCGAACAACTTCAGGTGCTCAACCGTCTTAAGGAACTCGCCCGACGCCAGCAAACCGTCAATGAAAGACTCAGGCAGCTCGAATCCGAACTTCGAGCCGCTCGCACCGATCAGGAACGTGAAGAACTGGAACGCGAACTCAAACGACTCCGCGACGAACAACGCGAAATGCTCCGTGATGTCGATGAACTCAACGAACGAATGCAGCAATCCAGCTCCCAACAAAGCCAGCAACCACGCAATCGCGAAGATCAGCAACAGCTCCAGCAGCAAATGCAGGAGGCACGCAACAATGTTCAGCAGGCCTCACAAGCAATGGATGAAGGCCGACTCTCTGAAGCCATCGCCGAAGGTACCCGAGCCGAACGCCAGTTCGAAAACCTCCGCGAAGATTTCCGCAACTCCACCTCCTCCCGCTTCGACGAAGCCGTGCGAAACCTCCGACAGCAGGCCCGAGATCTCAACGAAAAACAACAGGAACTCTCTCGACAAATCTCCGGCGAAAAGCCCTCCGAATCACCCGCCACTGCCCCCTCACTACGCTCAGAACGCAATCGCGAAGGCATCTCTCAGGAACTTCAGCAACAACAGGATCGACTCAGCCAGGTTCTTGATCAGTCCAGACAACTCATCGAACAGGCAGAACAAAGTGAGCCACTGCTGTCGGAACGTCTCTACAATACCCTCAGGGAAGTCCGCGAACAAAAACCCCAGGAAGCTCTCGAAGCCGCAGAAATGCTCGCCGAACGCGGCCTCTGGCCGCAAACTCAGGAAGCTGACCAAATCGCACGCAATGGGCTCCAGCAGCTGCAGCAGGGCATCGAACAGGCCGCTGATGCAGTGCTCGGAAGCGAAGCCGAATCCCTCCGCCGCGCACAGGCTCGGCTTCAGCAGGCTGCAGAACAGCTCGAACAGGAAGTGCAGGACGCCGAACAGCGACAGCAGGGAGAACAGACCAAACAACAGTCGGCTCCTGAACAGACTCGCCAGGGAAACACTCCAAATGAAACTCAGTCAAATGGACAACCGGGCGAGCAGCCGGGACAGCAGTCGTCCCAACGTGCGGGTGAACAACCGGCCAGAGAAACAACGCAGCAACCCGGTCAGCAATCTGGCCAGCAATCTGGCCAGCAACCCGGTCAACAATCTGGCCAACAACCCGGTCAACAATCTGGCCAACAATCAGAGCAACAATCTGGTCAACAACCTGGTCAGCAGCCCGGCCAACAGCCTGGTGACCAGCCCGATCAGCAACCCTCCGAGCGATCCGGACCACGATCAACTGCGTCAGCCGGACCACAGGACGGCCGGCAAAGCGGCGAACAGCAGGGGCAGCAAACTGGCGAGCAGCAGGAACAGCGATCGGGGCAACCGCAGCAGGATCAGCAATCCGGTCAAAGCAGCTCACTGCTTCGAGAAGGTGGTCGAGAAGGTGGTCGGCGCGCGGCCGGCAACGCTCCCGGTCGACCACTCACAGGAAACGAATTTTCAGAGTGGTCTGATCAGTTGCGGGATGTCGAAGAAATGCTTGAAGATCCGGATTTGCGCAATCGCGTTGCTCAGGTTCGTGATCGTGCTCGTGCGATCCGCGCAGAATTTCGTCGGCACGGCACTGAACCCCAGTGGAATCTGGTACGTTCACAGTTACTGAATGAAATGCAGCAGCTTGAGCAGAGACTGGCGGAGGAATTGCGCAAGCGGGAGTCAAACAGGGCAATGGTTCCAATTGACCGTGAGCCGGTACCGGAGGAATTCGATGGACTGGTACAAAGGTACTATGAATTACTTGGTCAGGAACGCACGAAGGACAAAAAGCCGGATTCCGGGTCAGGTGGTCAGCAACCATAGCTGACCTGAGCATTGGGTTTCCAAATCCTCATGTGCACCAGGGACTGGCAGAGGGATCACCGATGATTTCAAACGAGCTGGAGCGACTGACAGAACTGCATCGCGAGGGTGCGCTGACAGCGGACGAATTTGAGGCAGCCAAGAAGAAGGTGCTGGATTCTGCAGGTCCAGTTTCCGGGATGGCTGACGAGATTTATGGTGTCAGTCCGAAGGTTTGGTGCACGGTGATGCACATGGCCGCGATGGTCTGGTGGATGGGTGGCCTTGGCGTGTTCACAGCTGTGGTGATGTGGTTGATCAGCCGGGAAAAGTCGCAGATGGCCGACCGACACGGCCGTGTCGTTGTGAACTGGCTGCTTTCAGAGATGGTTTACTCTCTGATCAGTTTTTTTCTCACTTTTCTGCTCATCGGCATTCCCATGCTTTGGTTACTCGCTGCAGTCTCCGTGATCTTCCCGGTCATCGGTGCCGTGCGTGCATCGGAGGGGCGTTTGTGGCCTTACCCGCTGTCGATTGAGTTTTTCTCGACGGCAGGCGAGCAGCAGGCGGAAAAAACTTAGAGTGGGCGTTCCTTAGTCGATCCATGCGTGCACTGCGAGCACCGGGCAGGGGGCCTGCTCAAGTACCTGTTCTGTGGTGGATCCGCGGAGGGCATCAAGGAAGCCATGGCGACCGGCGGTCGTCATGGCGATCAGGTCGGCCGACTGAGCCTGGGCCTCAGCAATGATGGCGCTGGCCGCAGGTCCTGTCGCAAACGTCCAGTGATAAAGAATCGACTCATGCCGCGGAAGACGCAGCTTAGGAGCGGAGGATGGTTCACCGACGTGCAGCAGCTGGATTCGGCAGGAGCCGGGGTGCAGGGCTCTCACGAGATCGCTGACCGTCTCAACGGCTGCTGCCGGATCCGGCTCGTGGTCGATCGGGCAGAGGATTCGATGAAGTGAGCAGATACCGGTTTCGCTGTCGACAAAACCGGGAGAATCCCCGGGAATAAAAAGCGCGGCACCTCCGGCACGACTGCTGATCTGTCCCGCGGTGGTTTTGTGGAGCCAGCGATCGAGACCGTGCCGCCGTTGAGTGGACATGACCAGCAGATCTGCCGGGTGACGTTCGAGAAACTCAAGCACACCAGCGACAGGGTCATCAGAGGTTACGGAAGATTTGGAAATACGAACACCAAGGTCTGCGACTTCAGAACGCGATGCACCGCGGGGAAGCAGATTCCAGCGAGTCAATGTGTCTCGAACGGGCGGGTACTGATCCCAGTCGGGCGGTCCGGGACTGCGTTCCACATGCAGGATGCCCAGCGAACCGTGCGTTTCACAGGCGAGGCGGAGTGCGTGTGCGAAAGCGATGTCACTCCCGGCACTGAAATCCGTCGGGTGCAGAATATGAGCAAGTGAGAGACCATAGCGTCCGGACATCAACGACCCCAGTGCTGAACCTGCCTGAATTGATGGACTTGATTTTCGCGTGCCCAAGCGACTGGGGCGAGTCTGTTACTCGGCATTTCCGCGAAGAGGAATCCCGCAAACACCTCTGGATCGCTCAGACCGCATGTCCATCCACGTCCATCAGCGCCCGCTGCACCTGCTCGATCCGCTCCAGACAGGCCATGAATGCATCGACGACATCAGGGTCAAACTGTGTGCCACGCCCCTGACTGATAATTTCAAGACAGGCTTCGCGAGAAAAGGGTTCCTTGTACGGACGACGACTTGCCAGAGCATCAAAGACATCAGCAACGGCGACGATGCGACCTTCCAGTGGAATATCGGTACGGCTAAGCCCCAGTGGATATCCAGTGCCGTCCCAGCGTTCATGGTGGGAATGAGCGATTGTTGCAGCCAGAAACAGGAGAGGGGATGAGCTGGGGGTGCCATCGTAATTCAAAGCCCGACTTCCCGCTGGATCGATGATCTGCCGGCCGAGCGTACAGTGCTTCTTCATCAGTTCGTATTCATCTTCCGCCAGTCGTCCCGGCTTGAACAGAATCGCATCAGGAATACCAATCTTTCCGACATCATGCAGCTGTGCAGCCTGCTCCAGAAGATCGAGACGGTCTGACGGGTAGCCCATCTGTCTGGCAATCATCATCGCATAACGACCGACACGAATGACATGGTTTCCTGTATGCTGATCGCGGTGTTCCGCAGCCCGCGCGAGGCACAGAATTAACTGCCTGCGAGTGAACTCCAGCTGTTCGCTTTGCTGCTCCATCCGCAGCGCCTCGGCCATCTCCCTCTGGTAATGACGCCGCACAACAATTGCATTTCGTACTCGTGGAAACAATTCTTCTTCATCAAGCGGCTTTCGGAGAAAGTCACTGGCGCCAAGCTCCAGCGCCTGCCGCCGAACCTGTCCGTCCGAATCGAGTGAAATCAGCAGAATTGGAATGTGCTGCAGCACTGAATCCAGACCAGCAACACGCAGCAAGTCCAGACTTCCGTGACCGGGCAGGCTGGCATCCAGCAGCACGACGTCCGGATGCTCTTCACGCATCTTCAGCAGTGTCCCGCGACAGTCGGAAGTGGTGAAAAAAAAACGATAGCCCGCAGCGCGTAACTGCCGCCTCAAAAACTCTGCTTCAAGTGGATCAGCATCCGCGATCAGAATTCGCGCAGAACAGTCAATCTGACGCCAGCACACCGCGGGACCCACGTCTGAAGGCTCGTCACATGCATCCTCTGACCATGGTTTTTCACGCATGATGCCCCGCAGGCCATGGCCACGAACGAACACAGCTTCTCCCTGAGCAGATGCAGGAATGCCCACGGAGCTTCGTTTTATGTCCATTGAGGTTTTCCAATGTTGTGCGTCTGGAGCAGTCTTGTGGGCGCAGCAGGATCCTGTCGAGGGTCGGAAAACACCACTTCAAATTTCACCTTAGTTCAAGGAAATCACGCATGAAGCTTTCCGTCTCAACTTTTTGAACCCCACCCTCCAACTCGCCTCCACCACACACTTTTTCCAGCACACTCGCTATATTCATCACCCGCAGTCTCCTCACAATCAGAAAGCGAGTTCCCGTTGCCCATCGAATGCCGTAACCTTCAGATTCATCCCGACTCTCCTCTGATCAACGCTCGCGCTGATCGCGCTGTCCAGCAGTTGATCGGCCGTTCTCGAAGCTTCGTCACCGGGCTCTTTGACCACGACTGTGTGCAAATCAATGGGCAGCTGGAAATTCAGCCCGGCCGACCAGTTCGGTCCGGTGATCTGATTCAGGTCCGCTACGAACAGGGCCGCAACTACTCGCCCCGAAAACGACCTGAAATGCATCTCAATCGAGGTTTTCGAATTGTCTTCGAAGACCCCGATCTGATCGTTGTTGATAAAGAAGCAAAACTTCTCACCGTTCCCACCGATGGCCGTGAACCTCACACCCTCGTCTCCCGCGTCGGCGAATATCTTCGCCGCACCTCCTCTGCCCGCGCTGCACAACTTGTACACCGCCTCGATCGTGGTGTCTCCGGGCTGCTCGTCTTCGCAAAAACTCCCGCTGCCGCCGAACATCTGCAGGCACAGTTCTCAAAACATACGGCCGACCGTCGCTACGAAGCACTCACGGCCGGCAGCTTCCCCGAATCTTCAGGCTCCATCCGCAGCTACCTCACCACCGGCAAAAATCTCAGCCGCTACTCCACCCGAGACGCAAATCAGGGCGAAATTGCCATCACCCACTGGAAACTTCTGGCCCAATTCACGGTATCGACTCGCTGCCCGGCCGTCTCCAGACTCCAGATCAGACTTGAAACCGGCCGCCGAAATCAAATCCGCGTCCACCTCGCGGAAGCCGGACATCCGGTCCTCGGCGATCCTCGCTATCGTCCAGAATTACTTCAGGAAATCCCGTGGCGCGAAAAGCGGCTCGCTCTCCACGCTGCAGTGCTGGGATTCATTCACCCCCGCACACAACAACCACTCAATTTCGAGTCACCGCTGCCACCCGAATTCAACGCCTTTCTCAAATTCATCGCGAGATAATCTCAAAGCTCTCCACGTTCGCCTGCACTCCAGAACTCAACACCTCAGCCGTGCAGCGAAAGAAACCGGCCCGCACCGGACGCACCGTCAGCACCACCTGACGCGTCTCTCCTCGCCTCAGACGAGCAACATCAGCGACAATCGACCGATCAATCGAGTCAGCAGTCAATCGCGGATGCTCAAGAGCCTCATCCAGCGTCACTCGCAACTGAATCCCTGACAACTCAGATTCGCCCCGATTCTCAAGGTCGAAGAACACGCGGGTCCACGCACCCACTGCCGCCTCCTCCGACTCCCTTTCAACTCGCAAACGGATATTCAGGTCCTCAGACAGCTCCAGCGAGGAAATGTCCGGAAGCAACCGTCGTCGGTCAGAAGGCTGTTCATACAAACTCGGCCAGTCTGCTTCGCGTTCATCCGTTTCACCCCTCTCATCACCCCCGCGAGCCGGCTGCAGACGGTCACCAGTCACATCCGTGGGACTGGTCACCGCCAGCAACGCAGAGATGATTGTCTCCGTCACAAACACAGTATCCTCGCCCGCTCCAGGATCCACAGCCAGATCCGGATTCGGCTGCACTGTAAACTGCAGCAACCGCTGCTCGTCCGTTCGCAGGTCATCCAGCCGCCAAACCAGCTCATCATCACGATAAACCGCTGGAGGATCTGCAGATAACAACTGCGTCCCCCGAGGCAGTCGCTCACGCACTATCAATCCGTCGATGATTTCCTGACCGGCATTCCGAATTCCCAGTTCAACTCGCACCAGACCGTCTTCCGACAGCTCCGGTGCCCGTTTGTCGATCTCGATGTCGCTTGAAGAGACAGCGCTTCCAGCGTAGACCTGCACCCCGCGTTCCACTTCACGCAGCTCAGCCACCGTCGACTCGCTCAGAATTTCCTGCCGCTCCGGTTCCGGACCTCCGGATAAATTCGGCCGCCAGCCATCAAAAGACAAGAGCCTCAGAGCACGCTCGATGACGGAGCTTTCAGGAAGTTCCTCCAGCAACACTCCCAGCGTTCGCTGCTCACCGTACCGCTCGATATCGCTCTGCTGCATTCCCCGGCGACGAAACTCCATCAGCAATCGTGGTCTCAGCAATCCCGGGCCCACGTCCGTCTCGGGCATATCGCGTACGACGCCCTCCAGAGATCGCCGCGCCCGAGGCCGCTGCTGCAATGGTATGGCGTCCGGTACATTCAGCATCAGATAACGGCCACCACCAGACGAAAACAAATCAGAATCATCCCGATCCAGTCGCGCCAGATTCGAGAGCCTCGCATCTGCCGTCGTAGTCAACCCTGGTATCTGATCCAGTACCCCCCCCGACTTCAACGGTGCCCGCAGATCACTCATGAACACATCCGCGTCCGCCGCAATGCCGCCACCAAGCATGAATAAAATCAGCAGCAGCCCAATTCCCCCGGAACTGGCAGCCAGCACCCACGAAAGCTGGGAAAATCCAAGCACCACGACGGCCGTCAGTGAATCCGCCAGTGTACCCCAAAAACGAGCAAATGCCCCAAAGAGCGGTCCCAGCCAGCGACCCTCGAACAGAAATCCCGCGTCCACATGGTCTGCGTAGAGTGCCCCCAGAAAGAGCAGGCAGAGGATGCAGCCGCAAATAAAAAGTATGAGTGTAGACACGTCCCAACATCCTTGCGCTTCGGAACGGAGCGGGCTGCATACAGCACTCCCGCCGCGGAAAACCTCCTGAATCCGCTGAGGAGTGTATCGAATTCGCGACAACGGGGGAACTGAATTGTCAAATTCCGCCGAAATCCACACCGGCAACAGACTTACAGCCGCCGCAAACCGTCTTCCTTCATCGGGTTCGGAATCATTTCATCAATCTCGTTAATCCGCCTCAGAATTGTCTGGTCAAGGAGCAAATCAGTGCCGAGCAGGTTTTCTTCCAGCTGCGCCACATTCGTGGCACCGATGATTGTGGAGGCCACAAAGTCGTGCTGCTTGCTCCATGCCACCGCAAGGGCCGCAAGAGGAACATTCAGATCCGCAGCAATCAATTGCAACCGCTGTACCGTCTCCCGGGTTCTGTCATTCAAAAAGCGTTCCGCCAACCTCTGCTGACGCTCGCCCAGCCGCCGATATTCCGTAAATCTGGCTCCTGGTGGGTCCTGCTTTTGGTATTTGCCCGTGAGCACTCCGCCACCCAGCGGCGAAAATGGAAGCAACGACACATTCTCGCGACGACAAACCTGAGCCAACTCACTCTCACAGCGACGATTGATCAGACTGAAATTGTTCTGCACAGAGTCGTAACGACACAGTCCCCCTCGCTCTGCCGCTGCCAGACTTTTCATCAGACCCCAGCAGGTTTCGTTGCTGCACCCAAGGGAGCGAATCTTGCCCTGCTGCACAAGTCTCGTCAGGGGCTCCAGAATGTCCTCGTAACGCATCCCATGATCTGGCCAGTGCGTTTGATACAAGTCGATATAGTCTGTCTGAAGGCGTCGCAGACTGGCCTCGACCGCGCGGATGATCTGGATGCGATCCAGCGCCGAATGACCGTGCCGCACGGGAGGCACAAACCAGCCGTGCGCCGGGCCCGTGATTTTGGTCGCCACAATCACCGCCTCACGCGGCTTTGTCTTTAGCCACCGTCCCACGATCTCCTCGGTCCGACCAAAGGCCTCGACCGTTGGTGGCACAGGATACATTTCCGCCGCGTCATAAAAATCAATCCCCGCATCGAACGCCCGATCCATGATTCGAAATGACAGCGACTCGTCACACTGACTGCCAAAAGTCATTGTGCCCATGCAGATTTCAGAAACCGTGATCCCGCTGCCGCCCAGCCGTCGTCGCTTCATCGAGCTTTCTCCTGTTCAATCTTTGCCTTCATTGCCTCACCGAAGGCGTCCTTCTCCTGCATTTCACCTTCGTCACCGTTCTCTCCGTCACCCTCGCTCATACCCTTTTTATCGTCCTGCATTATTGAGCCGTCGCTCTTCTCAGAATCTGACTTCGAGTTTTCAACGGGGGCGGCCGGAGTACTGACAGCGGCAGGTGCTTCGAGCGTCACTTCATATCTGCCGGGGAATAACAGTCCGGAATTGCCGTGACTGCGACCTTCCACAGTAAGCGTTTCCGTGTCGCCTGAGACGCAAAAGTAAATCCAGCCTGCGTCGTCCTCGGCCGCTGCCCGCACCAGTCGCTTTCCCGCACGCGCCTGCACCGCATAACCGAGACTGTCCACCGTGGCGTTCAGCACTCCATTGTCACGAGCCATTGCCGCGTCGATTGCAATTTGTTCGCCATTGATCTGCCGCACCTTGTCCTGGCACCAGGCAGAGAGTGTTGCGATCATCTCTGTACGACGCTGCTCACCCAGCCGAACACGCTGCTGCTTCAGCCAGATCGCAAGAGCCTTCTGACCGGCATCATGCGGGTTCACGGCGCACCACCGCGCGCCAGTCGCCGCTGTTAGCTGGATTTCAAGTCCTGTCGGAGTCCCCAGCAGACGACAAACGAGCAGTTCACTGGAGAAAGTTTCAGGGTTCTCTGCCAACGCCGCCTGAAGGAGCTGCTGCTGCTCACTCGAAACCCCGGTATCTGACCACGGCACCACTGCTCGCGGCAACGATTTCTCTGCCAGAATCCGGCCTTTGATTTCACCCTGCATCTCAGGACCCGTCTGGATTGTCAGGGCGAGAATTGCCAGCAGCAGAAGAAACCCAATGACCGGTATACCAATGACAAGGGCTCGAGAAGGGCGACGACGGTTGAGCCGCGAGGAACGTGTTTTTGAGGAACGCGCCGCTGGTGTTGAATGGGCCGATGGAATTCCGGAAAAGCCACCGCCCCCGATGACTGGCGGGACCGCATTCGAGACAGAAACCTGGCCGGCTCCATGGCTCGCGGACACTGCTGGATTTGCGGGAACTGTGGTTGCCGTGGTCGCTGTGGCGACCAACGCTCCCGGCATCACGTCCACTCCACCTGTTGTCATCGGAATCGACACCGAAACAGGCGGGGCAGCAGCAGATGAGGGCTGAAGTAAGGCTGGTTGCGGAGGGGGCGGCGGCTGGGAGACATCCGGTACAGCAACCAATGGCACCAGCAGCCGTTCGTTGCACTGGGGGCACCGTCCCTGACGCCCACTGTAGGCATCGGGCACTCGAATCGTCGCGGAACACCGCGGACAGTCAAACTCAATCGCCATCACACACCTCTGAGATCAACTTCACCGTTGCTGCCGGGAGGCACATTCTGCAGGCAAAGGGCGAGCCAATCTTGAAGAAAACATGGTGTTTTTTCGGAGAAAAGTGAAAAACAGTCCAGTCGTACCGGCCAGCTGTCCGATTCTTCTCAATATTTGCCGGTCAATCTCGCTTTGGATTCGAGACCGCAATGACGCTGACTGAGTACCGCCTTGAAACCGATTTGTTCGGAGGCCCGCTCGATCTCCTCCTGCACCTCGTGCGCCGCCACGAAATTGATGTATGCGAAGTCTCCATGGCGCGCATTACCAACGACTTTGACGTCTTTTTCAGCACTCATTCAAATCCCGATTTCGAACTGGCAGGTGATTTTGCCGTCGTTGCTTCGACACTGCTGGAAATTAAGAGTCGGGAGGTTCTTCCTCAGGAACCAGTCGCGGAAGCTGACGAGCCCGATGACACTTCCGAAGATGGCTCAGATCTTGTCGCCCGGCTGATGCAGTACCGCCGTTACTGCGATGCCGCTGCCCAGCTGGAAGAACGCGGCGAAGAATGGCTTGAACGCTACCCACGACTGACACGCCACCGGCCCACAGCCAGTCGTGACTATGCCGAAGACCGAATTCGCGAAGTTGAACTCTGGGACCTGGTCAGCGCTCTTGCCCGCATCGTTCAAATCCCGGATGTTCAGCAGACTATCGCCATCCGGATGGATGAAACACCGATGTCGGTGTTCCAGGAACAAATTCGAGAACGACTGCTGACGGAGGAACGCGTGGCGTTCAGTTGCTTCTTTGCCGGGGAAAAAATTCAGGCTCGCATCGTTAGTATTTTTCTGGCGATTCTTGAGCTGATTCGGCACGAAGGCTACCGCGCTCTGCAGCCCCTCGACTACGACGAAATCTGGATCCTGCCGCCGCCTGCCGATTTCACTCAGGTTGCTTCCCAAAACCGCAGTACGACGATCTCCTGAACGCAATTTGCTGAAAATATCACTCTGCTGACAGCCATTTGCTCGGAATCAGAAGCTTTCATGGACGGCGATGCGTGCCACGACAATGTCGCCGCAAGCGAGAAATGGATTGCAGCGTTGCGGGACGGCCAGCCTCGGTGAGGAATCGTCGGCGAAAGTTTTTGACAAGGTCCATCCACGTCTCGATGCTGCAGTCGAGCCTTGAAATGATTGATTCGAGATGTGGAGGAATTTGGCCAGTCCTGTCCAGACGCAGCTGACGACCAGTCCAGTCAACCAACTGAAGATACTGATCAAGCGACATAAACAGACAGCCACGATTGGTGAGCCGACGATCAGTGCAATGGTCGCGGGATTGTTGACGCGGCGGTTCGAGCGCAATCGGGGCCAGCCAGCCGGCTTTGGGGCCGTGTTCGGTCTGGGTGTCGCGAACTGCCGCCGAAGTGGCCGGCGCGGCAGCCTGACGATCCGCAATCCGGTCATGCAGACTTGTGAATTCACTTGTTTCCGGCGTTTGAGCAACCGCGGCGCGAATGGGATTGAGATCGACATAAGCCATGCAGGTGGCAATGGCGGTTTCGTCGAGCAGCGGCTGAGCTTTGTAGCGGGCCTCCCAGAAGTGGCCGGTGACTTCGTCCTCGCGGTTGGCTCGCTTGGCAATGGGCTCGGAAACGCACTTCATAAACCATGAAACACTGGCCAGTCGGCGACGCTTGTCAGCAAGACTGGCAGCGTCGTTTTTGATGTGATTCAGCTCTTCTGCGGTGGGTTGTTCCGCGGCACCGGACGATGTGCGACGCTGTGGAAAGAGCGTCCACCAGCGAAGGGCAACTTCGCCGTCAGTCCAGCCGGCAGCAACGTCCGGGCGAGTACGAATGACAAGGTGCATGTGGTTGCCCATGAGCGCATAACCAAGCACCTCGATGGCGAACATGCCAGCCAACTCTTCCAGACGACCGCGAACCCATTCGCGACGATGCGAATAATCACGCCCCGATCTGCGATCGCGACCACACAAATGATTGCGACGCACACACCGACTGATCAGATGGAAGACCTGAACGTTCGTTTCGGAAAAGATTTCACGACGATTGACGCGAGGCATAGAACACCTTTCAAAAAATGCTGGAACCATAATAAAAACACGTCCAGGATTTGTCAAGGTGCATGGCACCTTAAGAGCGGAATTTGAACATAAGGTGCATGGCACTTTTGGAGTGGGAATTGGTGCTGGGGCGGCCGTTTGGTTGCGCTGGGCAACTGGTGAAATGCGAGCGGCCGGCCCCGATTCGGGGCCGGCCGCAGAGGAGCATTGCAGGGAGTGGGGGGGGGGGATTATTCGGAAACGGGCAGTGAGAAGCTCTTCATTACTGCACCGTTTTCGTCACCGACCATAAAGCTGCCAGACGGAGCGAAGTACTTTTCCATTTTCTCGAATGGCGGGAGCGTGGAGAAGTCGATGGCGGCGAGGATTTCACCGGCTCCGGGGAGGCTGTCAGCGATGTTTCCGCTGCGGAGCATTTCGTAGAGGCTTTTGATCTGGTCAGACGATCGAGCATAGGCCACCATCTTTGCGTCGGCGGGGAAGTGGGCTGCGACGGCCTGGAATTGCGGGGTGTCTGCGAGCGGGCGGACGTCGGATGTATTGCGGACGGCCATTTCAAGGATGCCGCCTTCGCCGATACCCACGAGCAGCTGGTTGTTGGCGACGGTGAAGGCGACGTTCGCACCGGGCCCCAGCGGCAGCTGGTAAACGGTGGAGCCTTCGAGATCGCGTTGTTCAGCGGGGAAGCCGGGCTGAGCGGCGAGTTTGCCGAGCAGAGCGGCAGCTTTGCTGTTGTCCTTGACTCCGATGACGATGAGTGAATCACCGGCGGAGCCGGCGGTGACGAGCTGGAGTCGTCCATCGAGCAGATCGAAGATATCATTTTTGATGTGGATATTGGGGTCACGATCTGCGAGGTCATCGACCATTCGCTGGAGGGAACCTGCGCCCTGGAACATATCGACCATGCTTTCCACGGTGTTCCATGCTTCATCGACTTTCCATTTGGCGCTCATCCACGAGGACACATTTTCCTTGACCCACGCGGGTGGCACGGTGTCGGTGGTATCAAGCTGGAACATCTGCATCAGAAACTGTGGTGGCTGTTCGCAGACGATCATGGACTGGGAGAGGCTTTCGAAGCCGCCGGTGTTCATTTCGGAGATGTTGCCGAAGCCTTTGAGCTGATTGAGGCCGATGGTTCCGAAGATGCTGACGGCCATCCCGGCCTGGAGTCCGGCTTCACCGAGAGAACCGGTTTGCACGAGCTGCGTGAAGAGGCCGATGGGATCGACCCAGGTGACCATCAGTCCGTTGCCGGTTTTGGATTCACATTTGCTGACAAAGTTGCTGTAGTTTTCGCTGTTGACGAGCGACTTTGGGGAGGATCCGTCCCAGTTATCGAGCATGAGTTTGAGAACGGCGCTGCTGTTGGAGAGCACCATTTTCTGATCTTTCAGGAACCAGCCGAATTCCTTGGCGAGCGGCGTGGATTTCGAGGATGGGCCATTGTTTTTGAACATGACCAGTTCGGTGCCGGCGTGTTCAGCATTGGCCTGTTCGAGATCAGGTGCGGACTGCAGGACGCCGACGGCTTTTTCGAGGAGGGATTTGACTTTGTCTTCGTGATCGCCGAAGTCCATGAAGAGGACAGCGCCCATGCGATTGGGCGGTGCTTTGGAGAAGGCGATGGCGATTTCGCCGGTGGGGATGGAGGCGAGGTCTGCGAGGCTCATGCCGAGAGCGGCTTCGATGATCTCGGAGCGGCCCTGCATTTCAGCGGCGAAGGCTGTCATGAGTTCGGCGCGGAAGCCGTCCATTTCGGGATCTGTGACCATTCTTCCTGTGGAGGATTTTGCCATTTGATCCTTCATCACCGTCATGCTGGGGACGGAAATGTAGACGAAGGTGTCTTTGGGGAGGATTTGTGCGCTGGAGACGCGGGTGGCGCTGGATTGAGCAGCGGCGGAATTGAGGAAGCCAGCGGTCAGCAGAACGCCGGCAAGGACAGGAGCAGAGCAGAGTCGCCGGAACATGAAAGGTCCTTCGCGAAAGGAAAGGTCGGAACCACCAGCCTGTATTGTCATGCAGCAGCGGCCTGCAGGTCAAGCGCGCACGGCGGTGGGAATCAACTCGATATTTCGCATGAGAACGAAGATTCCTGGTCACAGCGCTTCTTTAATCGCAGATTTTCTTCGGAATTCCCGGTACTGAGTGGCTGGTGTGAACGTTTTGAATCCGTCGAGTTTGTATATTCCTGTCCCGTTCCCAGGAAGGACAATCATGTTTCGATATGCTCTCACCATCTTTGTCAGCGCGTTTTTGCTGTTCCAGGTGCAGCCGCTCACGGGACGTTTCATTCTCCCATGGTTTGGCGGTGGCCCGTCCATCTGGACTGCCTGCATGCTTTTCTTTCAGCTGGTGCTGCTGGCAGGCTATCTGTATTCGCATCTGCTCACGACATTCTTCCGCCCGCGCGCCCAGGCCGCCGTGCACCTGACTCTGCTCGTTGGGTCTCTCGCCTTCCTGCCGATTATTCCCTCCACAGCATGGAAACCATCCGCCGAGGAAGCTCCACTGCGACAAATCCTGCTGCTGCTCGCAGCCACCGTCGGCGCGCCATATTTTTTGCTTTCAACCACCGGCCCGCTGATGCAGCGCTGGTTCACCCGTGCCGTTCCTGGCGGCTCTCCGTGGCGGCTCTACGCTTTGTCCAACGTCGGTTCACTGCTCGCACTCATCTCCTACCCATTCGTCTTTGAACCGTTACTGAAGTTGCGGGATCAGGCGTTTTCGTGGAGCGCGCTGTATGCACTGTATGCAGGTCTTGCTGCCCTGTGTGCCTTCGCGATGTTCCGCGCTGAACGATCTCAGACCGGCAATCAAACAGACACACCGAATGCTCGAAATGTCGCGGCGGAAACCGCAGTTCCCCGGCCACGACTGACCTCGATGCTGCTTTGGCTGCTGCTTTCCGCGTCCGCCTCCATCATGCTGCTGGCTACCACCAACCAGCTCTGCATCGACGTTGCAACGGTTCCGTTTCTCTGGATTCTTCCACTTGCCCTGTACCTCATTTCCTTCATTCTCTGCTTCGACAGTCCTCGCTGGTATGACCGTCGCCTGTACTCAATCCTGCTGCTGCTCTTCAGCCCGTTCGCCTGCAAGCTGCTCAGCGATGGCCCGGACGCGGACATTACTCTGCAGCTGGTGCTGTTTCCCGCTGTGCTGTTTGCCTGCTGCATGATGTGCCACGGTGAACTCTACCAACTCCGTCCACAGCCGCGATGGCTGACGCTGTACTTTGTCATTGTTTCAGCAGGGGGGGCATTCGGGGGGGTATTCGTGGCGATCATCGCGCCGCGGATTTTTCATGGCTACTTCGAATACCACACCGGGCTGTTCTGCTGCTGCGCCGCCGGTGCCCTGGCCATGGTCGCTCAGAAGGTCTGGCTGCAACCGCTCTCCACGCTTTACTCCCTTCGTATTCTGACATCCACCGTGCAGCTTGTGTCACTGAGCATCTGGTTCTTCGCTCCGCTCTGGGAAGACCTCACAGAGACTGCCGACATCCTGCTGAAAGCCTGCTACGGCATCCTGCTGGTGCTCGGACTTCAGTTCACCGGTCTCTTCGAATCACGAACCCGGACCCTCCTCGGCAGCTGGTTGTTGCTGGCAGTTCTGCAGCTGGCATTGTTTGTGGGTGGCCTGCAGCAGCAGTTTTCAGGAATCACCTCAGCAAACCTTCAGACGCGGGTCCTGCTGGCGGTCTGTTGCATCCTGCTGCCGGAAGTTCTGGCTGTGGCCGCTGCGCTGGCTTTGCACCGATGCCCTGTGTTTTTGCTGCGATGCGCGCCCCAGGCTGCTGTAACTGTCTCCTCAGGGCTGCTGCTCTGGGGGCTCTGGATGATTGAGATACTGTCTGTCGAACGGCTGATTTCCATATTCATCACTGTTGCCGCGGGACTGCTGATGGATGTTGCAGCCAGAGGATTCCGCGGGCCCGGCAAGGCCCCGCTGGGACTCGTGCTCAGCATCCCCGCAGTCACTCTGCTGATGATCCTTGGGCTGCGGCTCAATGAAGTTGCCGGCGAAGAATCAGCAGACCAGAAGATTGTTGCGGTTTCCAGAAACTTCTATGGGGTGCTGAGGGTGCGGCACGAACCCGAAGATGGAGACCTCGACATGTTCCAAAACCCATTCCCCAGCTACTACGCACTCAAGCATGGCCAGATCAGCCATGGCTGCCAATACCAGGACGACTACTGGTCAAGGTTACCAACAACCTACTACGGTGAGGAGAGCGGTCTGGCGATCGCCATCCGCGTCGCTCGTGAAATGGCAACTCGCGGAGATGTGCATCCACTTCGCGTTGGGACGATTGGTTTGGGAACCGGAACAATTGCAGCCTTTGGCGAGCCGAGTGAATTCTTCTGTTTTTACGACATCAATCCGGATGTGCTGGCCTTATCCACAAACGGCATCTTCACGTATCTGCAGGATTCAAAGGCCACGATTGATGTCAAGCTGGGAGATGCCCGAATCGTGATGGAGCAGGATCTGGCCGATGGTCGCAGCCAGCAGTTCGACGTGTTGGCTGTGGACGCCTTCAGCAGCGACGCCATTCCGGTGCATCTGCTCACTGCAGAATGCGCCGAAATCTACGCGAAGCATCTTCGCCCCGGCGGAATCCTGGCCGTGCACATCTCAAACCGCTTTTTGAATCTTGAGCCGGTGGCCCGTGGTATGGCGGACCAGCTTGGCTGGAAGGCGTTTCTGATCGACAACCCTGACGAAGCTTCTCAGGGAGTCTTTGCTTCGTCCTGGGTTCTGCTCACCAGCAGCGAGAGCGTGGCTGAAGACCCGGAAGTCGCACTCGCAGTCGATGCCTGGTACGACGAAGACCGGGTGCTGAAATGGACGGACGACTATTCCGGACTCTGGCCGGTGCTGAGGTTCTGAGTGTGGTCCGAAGTGCAGGCTGCCTGGTAAGCCCGCTGGGGTGCTGGGGTCAGCCGAGCCCCAGTTCTCGTTCGATGCGGTCGAGTCGCTGACGGATGGAATCGACGGCATTCTGCAGCCGTTCCAGCTGCTGCTTCAGAGCTGCCTGCTGTTCGTGCAGTTCGTGCACCACTGAGTGTGCAGGAGCAGCGGCGGTTGACGTTGTCGGGGGCTGTGAGGCTGTTGAGCCTGATCCGTTTTCAGCATTCTGCGGCTGCTGTTTGAGCTGCATGTTTTCGCCGGGAAGATAGAAGGTGTGATCAACTTCCACTCCGCGACGGTCGAGATTGTCGCTGGCCTGCAGAAAGCCCTTTTCGGCCAGCCCCTGTAGTTCTGATTTGAGTTGTTCCTGGCTGTCAATTCGGATCATGCGGCTGGCGCGGGTTCGTAATTCACCTGGCTGCTGGCGACCGCGGAGAAGCAGTTCGCAGATCACGGCATTTTGAGCTTCAGAAAAATCGAAGCGGAGCCGCATGTAGTGACGGTACCGGGCAGTGCGTCCGCCATCTGTGAAGACTTCTGCCACCAGCCCCATTTCCCGCAGCTCTTCCAGAGCATCCGCGACCTGTACTTCGTCGTATTCAGTGATTGGATCGCGATTGCTTTTCTGGTTGCACCCTGTGGTCACGCCTTTGAGCGTCATGGGGTATTGGTCGGGGGTGGTGAACCCTTTTTCCATGAGCGTTCCGAGCACTCGACGCTGTTGGCGAGTCAACTGGCGGATGATATTTTTAGGCTCTTCCGTCATTTTTGAAGAATTCCGGGGGGGGGGGCTGAGCGTTGCTGGGGCGATGGACGACGCTGGTACGCGAAGCAGTTTCCGGCAACAGCCGCTCTGACTCAAGCCTGCTGCGGGGAAATCGGCAGCGGGTTACGGAGCCTCTTTGGAGGCCGGTGACGGAGTTTGGGCATGGTTTTGGGATGAATTCTGCGGAGCCGTGTTTACAGGAGTCCGTAGCGACTGAGAGTGGTGCGGAGTGCAGAAAGTTGATTGTCGGAGAGCGGATTCAGGGGGAGTCTGACTTCGCCGCAGTCGCGTCCGATAAGTCGCATGGCGGCCTTAACGGGAATGGGGTTGGTGGACAGTCCCAGCATATCGCGGCAGAGTGGGAAGAGTTTGTGGTGCCAGTGCTGAGCGGAGGCGATATCGCCGGATTTGAAGGCGTTGAGCATCGCTTTGACATCAGCGGGTACGATATTTCCGGCGACGGAAACGATGCCGGAGGCACCGAGAGCGAGCAGTGGCAGAGTCAGACTGTCGTCACCGGAGAGCACGGTGAGTTCTGAGGCGGAGAGGATTTGCGAGGCCTGATCCATGGAGCCGGTGGATTCTTTGATGGCGACGACGCTGGGGCAGGTATCGGCGATTCTGCAGATGGTTTCTGGTTCCATATTTTTGGCAGTTCGGCCGGGGATGTTGTAGAGCACGATCGGGAGATCGACGTGTTCTGCGACGGCGCGGAAGTGCAGAAAGAAGCCTTCCTGGGTGGGTTTGTTGTAATAGGGGGCGACCATGAGAGCGCCATCGGCGCCGGCGTGTCGAGCAGCTTTGGTGAGTCTGATGGCTTCGGCGGTGCTGTTGGAACCGGTACCGGCCATAACTTTGATGCGTCCGGCCGCGTGTTCGCAGGTGACAGCGATGACTCGTTCGTGTTCATCGTGAGTCAGCGTGGGACTCTCGCCGGTGGTGCCGACGGGGACGACACAGTCGGTACCGGCTGCGACGTGGAAATCGATGAGATCGCGCAGCATGGCTTCGTTGAGGGAGCCGTCCGCGGACAGGGGAGTAACGAGGGCCACGGAGAGACCGGAGAATTTTTCGCCGCGTCGGACCATGATGAACTGACTTTCCGTTGTCGATTTGAACTGCAGGGAATCAAGTGTGGAGACGCCGAACCGGCGTCAGCTCTTCAGAATAGCGGAGCGCAGCAGCGATGCAAACGAAAGCGGGTTGTTCCCGGGAATTCACGAAGCGGAAGGACGGTTCCGCCAGTCAACGCCGGCCAGCGAACTGAGTGCGAGTATGAGCGACTGAGTGCCGGCACGGCCGTGGCCCTGGGCTTTGACGGCCTGGTAGAGTTGTTCGGCGAGTGCAAGGCCTGGCATGAACAGCCCCATGCGTCGCGACTCTTCCAGAACAATGCCGAGGTCCTTGATGATATGTTCGACGTAGAACCCGGGATCGAAATTGTTGGCGATAATGCGTGGGGCAAGATTGGAGAGTGACCAGCTGCCCGCTGCACCGCTGGCGACTGACTGCAGCACCGTGGGGAGGTCCAGCCCGGCTTTATAGCCGTACATCAGTGCTTCGCAGACGCCGACCATTCCGGCAGCAATCAGCGTTTGATTGACCATCTTCGTGTGCTGACCGCAGCCGGCGGAGCCCTGATAGACGATGGTTTTTCCAAGTGTCTGCCAGAGCGGTTGCAGGGCATCGACGACGTCGCGATCTCCGCCAATCATGATTGACAGCGTTGCATTTCGAGCGCCGATGTCGCCACCGGAAACCGGGGCATCCACGCTGTGAACCTGCTTTGCTTGTGCCGTCCTGTGAATTTCCACCGCGAGGGAAGGCTGGCTGGTGGTCATATCGATGAGCACTGTTCCGGGGCGAGCAGTCGAGAGGGCGCCGGATTCGCCGAGCAGTACTTCGCGGACGTCGGCGGGGAAGCCGACGATCGAAAAGACCACATCGGAGGCCGCTGCGACAGCAGCCGGGGTGTCGGCCCAGGCAGCGCCGCGGGCCAGCAGGGGAGCAGCCTTGTCTTTTGTGCGGGAATAAACAGTGGCGGAGTAACCGGCGGACAGCAAATGCCCGCACATACTGGAACCCATCACGCCAGTGCCAATCCAGCCGATGCGAGTAACGTTGGGGGCGATTGTCGGGAGCGACATGGGAGACCTGCCGGAAAGGAAGTGAACATCTGGACGTGGCGAACGCCAAACGGCAACAGGCCGTCGGTCGGGATGCTATCGCCGGAATGTGGCCGGATCGAGTATTCGCGGGGGGAAAGCTGTGGGTAAAGTGCAATTTTCCGGAAGCTGGCCAGAGGAATCACCGTCAGGGATCAGGCCTCCGCAGTCAGCTCTCGAATGGCCTGCCCGTGATACAGAATTCGCTGCGGGCGACCGCCGAAATCAAGGAATTCGTGGTTCGGGTCAATACCGAGGTGCCTGTAGATGGTGGCCAGCAGATCCTGCGGGGTGAGCGGTCTTTCCACGGGGTATTCGGCCTTTGAATTGGTGGCGCCGATGACCTGCCCCATCCTCCAGCCACCGCCGGAGACCAGCACGGACATCGCGTGTGGCCAGTGATCGCGGCCGGAAAGCCCGGAGGCCTGAGAGATTCGTGGGGTGCGACCGAATTCGCCCATCGCCACCACAAGAATCTTTCGGTCAAGGCCTCGGGCATGGATGTCTTCAATCAGAGCGGACAACGCGGGATCCATGTCGGCGGCACGAAAGAGCATCGCGGGGGCAAGGTCCCAGTCATACATCGGAATGACGTGATCGTCCCAGCTGAAGTAGCGTTTGAGTCCGTTCTGCGGTGCCTGGGCATCGATCGTAACGAGTCCCGCGCCGGCTTCGGCCAGACGTCGGGCCAGCAGGCAGCTTTGCCCCCAGAGCGTTCGGCCGTAGCGATCCCGCAACTGGTCCGATTCCCGTTCCAGGTCAAACGCCTCGGCAACTCTTGCGCTCGACAGCATCTCATAAGCCTGCTGATGGAAGCCCGAGATCCCTTCAGCGGTCGGGCCATCCTGCAGCTCGCGGCGAAACTGATCAAACTGTTTGAGGAGTGTCAGGCGATCGGCAAGCCGGCTGCCGTTGAGCCCGGCATCGAGCTTCAGATTGGCCGGTTTAAAGCCGGCCACAGAAGGGTCTCCAGTGACGTAGGCTGTATGGCTGACACCCAGATACTGTGGTCGAGTCATGAAGGGTTTGGTGGGGATGCCAACGTACTGCGGCAGCCCGGAGGGATGTCTTCCTCGAACCCGGCTGGTGATCATGCCCATGTCCGGGTGTTCTGAATGTGCGAGCGACGTGGGGTCGGGCCGGAGAGGTGTTTTGCCAGTGAGCATCTCGATGGAGCCGTCGTTGTGGGCCGACATCTCGTGATGCACGGATCGAATGATTGAACAGCGGTGTGCCTGTGCGGCGAGCTGCGGGAAGATCTCGCAGATCTGCAGGCCCGGAACTGATGTGGCGATGGGGCGAAACGGCCCCCGGTATTCGCTGGGGGCGTCCGGCTTGGGATCGAATGTCTCCAGCTGACTTGGGCCGCCCCACATCCAGAACAAAATCACCGAGGTCTCCGCAGAGACGCCGGTCTGTTCACGTGCGGCCAGCAGATTCGGGAGCGACAATCCACCCAGTGCCATCGTGCCTGCCCTCAGGAATTCTCGGCGGCCAGCGGGGCCAGCACAGGAATGCCGTGTCATGGTCGCAGATCCCAGGAAAAGGGGGCGATTGAGGCGGGAAGGGGATGCGGAAGCGGAAACCTTCTTTTAGTCGCAACGGCAGGGCGAATCAATTGCAAATGGCGATGTTGTTACCGAGTTTTTTCTGAGAGGATGATGAAAAATCGATCTGTCTCGCTGATTTATCAGATGCTTCACGAAATTCCCTCTCTGCTTTCCAAAATCCCACGGAATCCGGGAAGATTTTCCTGCCTTCAGCGAACCAACCGACCACGCGTTTCCATTCTCCTCAAACGAAACATGCCATGACTCTGAAAATTGACCAGCTGTGCAAGACCTACTCCAACGGCGTGAAGGCTCTGGATCACGTGACTCTGTCGATTCCAATTGGCATGTATGGATTGCTTGGTCCGAACGGTGCCGGAAAATCGACGCTGATGCGCACCATCGCGACTCTGCAGGATGCCGATTCCGGTACGATTTACCTGGGTGACCTGGACGTCCTGAAGCAGAAGCAGGACGTGCGTCGTCTGCTTGGGTACCTGCCACAGGAATTCGGTGTTTACCCACGCACCTCCGCGCGGGACATGCTGGATCACATTGCGATCCTGAAAGGCCTGACGAAAGCGGGTGAGCGTCGCGAGGTGGTTGATGCGATGCTGGAACGCGTCAATTTATTCCAGCACCGCAAGAAGGCGATCAGCGGATTTTCAGGTGGCATGAAACAACGTTTCGGAATTGCTCAGGCGCTGCTTGGCAATCCTCAACTGCTGATCGTGGATGAACCCACGGCAGGGCTGGATCCAGGCGAACGCAATCGGTTCTACAATCTTTTGTCAGAAGTCGGTGAGAACGTCGTGGTGATTCTTTCGACGCACATCGTGCAGGACGTGAAAGAGCTCTGCAGCAACATGGCAATTATTCATCAGGGGCAAGTTGTCTACTCGGGGTCGCCGGTTCAGGCAGAACAGAATCTGCAGGGGACGGTTTGGCAAAAGAGCATTTCCAGGCAGGAGCTGGAAGAGCACCGCAGGCGGTTTCGGGTGATCTCCACGAAACTGGTTGCCGGCCGGCCACTGATCCACGTGCTCAGCCCCTCTGCCCCCGACACCGATTTCTCGCCAGTCGAACCTGATCTTGAAGATGTATTTTTTTCTCTGGTCGATCAGGCTGTTTGAACTGGGTCGCTGTGGCTGCAACTGCGGCTGCGAAGGCCAGCTCAACTCTTCCAGCGTTCCACCCCCTCCAGTCGATCAGGCGCACCGATGTTTCGCACGTTTTTCAGCTTTGAACTGATGTTCTGGCTTCGCGGCTTCATGCTGTACATCTTCCTGCTGATCAACACGCTGATTGTTTTCGGAGCAGCGTGGTCGGACAACATTCAAATCGGTGGCAGTCTGCAGAACACTCTTCGCAATGCCCCGCATGTGATTCAAACACTGTACGCCGCCATGGGGCTGGTCTGCTGTCTGATGACAGTGGCCTTCGTCAATTCCGCGGCCACCCGAGACTTTGCCTGTAACACGAGTGGTCTGATCTTCTGCAAACCCCTCGGGCGACTGTCATATCTCATGGGCCGCTTCTGGGGTTCGGTTTCTGTGGCCGCGTTGCCGATGCCTGGAGTGTCTTTGGGAGTGTTGTTGGCTGACCTGGCACCAGGCAATGACCCTGAACGCTGGGGGCCGATTTCCTGGCCCGCACATGTCTGGGGATTTCTGGTCTTTGGGCTGCCAAACACGATCTTTCTGGGGGCCGTCGTGTTTGCACTGGCGACATGGTTTCGCAGCGCCGCCGTCTCGTTCCTCGGTATCATCCTGCTGCTGGTGGGCTACTCGATTTCTGCGAGCTTACTCACGGATCTGGACAACCAGCAACTGGCCGGACTGCTGGATCCACTCGGCATTCGCACGTTCGCTCTGGAAACGCGTTACTGGACTGTCGCAGAAAAAAACACGCGGTTTGTGACGCTGGCAGGCCCACTGCTCTGGAATCGCCTGCTATGGCTGGCCTTTGGACTGCTGCTGCTTGCCACCGCCTGCTGGAGGTTTTCGTTTTCTGACCGCGTTTCGAAGGCGGCCGGACGTGGTACTGAGCCGGTGTTATCAAATCAACGGTCGACGGCTCAGCGATCAGTCCAGTGCCGTACGGGAACCGGTGTCGCCTTTCTCCAGCTGTTCAGTCAGATTCGAATTGATTTCTTCAGCACCGTGAAGAGCCCGGTGTTTGTGGTGATTGTCAGCTTTGCAATGGTCAACACGCTCGCTGCGCTGGCGTTTTCCAGCGAGAGCTTCGGCCTGAAGTCGCTCCCTGTCACCTGGAACCTTGTCGAACTCATTCGTGGTTCCATGGTGTTGTTTCTGATAGCGATTATCACATTTTTTGCTGGTGTTCTGGTGTGGAAGGAACGCGATGCGAGACTGGATGACGTCTTCGATGCGCTCCCGCACCCCACATGGATCATGTACATCGGCAAACTGCTGGCGCTCACACTGATTGTGGCGGTGATTCTCAGCCTCGGTGCAATCGCCGGTGTGCTGACTCAGGCTGCCATGGGTTATTACCGCTTTCAGCTGTCACTGTATCTCACTGAACTGCTGGGACTGGATCTGTTCCGCATGTTCCTGCAGATAATGGTCGCGATGGCAGCGCACATCATGGCACCGAACAAATATCTCGGGTATTTCCTGTTCGTGCTGATCGTGGTGGCGGACACGTTTCTGTGGATCATGCTGGATGTGGAATCGCGGCTGGTGAACTTCGGATCGCTCCCGAACTACACATATTCGGATTTGTACGAGTTTGCTCCTTTTGTTTCCGGTCTGCTTGCATTTATGGTGTATTGGCTGCTCTTCGCTGGAATGCTGTCAACAGCTGGAATTCTCTGCTGGCAGCGTGGCCGCGAGACCCGTTTGCGTGCTCGTCTGACCGAGGCCCGCGGACGCTGGCGCGGCCCCATCAGGCTGAACAGCATTCTGCTGACTGCAGCGTGGATCATCACTGCTCTCTGGATTCGACACAACACGCAGGTTTTGAATACGTATCTCACTGCATCGCAGCAGGAGGATCTGGCGGAACGCTATGAAAGAGAACTGAAGGGTCGACATGAGCCGCTCTCACAGCCGCGAGTGACCGACGTGAAGTATGAAATCGACCTCGTGCCGGAACGTCGCAGTATGGAGCTTCGTGGCACACAGACGCTTGTAAATCGCAGCACCACACCTCAGTCAGAACTCTGCCTGAATACCGCCATAGGCTACGAAACGACGATTCAGGTGGAACGTGGCCGGCTGCGGCAAGAACTGCCGGATCTGCATTATCAGGTGTACCAGCTGGATCCACCGCTGCAGCCGGGTGAAAGTCTGCAGATGACATACACGGTCAAATACACAGCACGGGGCTTTGAAAACAACGTGACGCGCCTGGACATCGTGCAGAACGGCACATTCTTCAACAACATGATCTGTCCGCAGATCGGGTATCAGACGGAGCGACAGCTGGAGAATCGAAGTGAACGGCGCAAACGCGGGCTGGGAGCACCGGAACTCATGCCTCCCCTCGAACCCGGGAATCTCAAGGCGCGATCCCTGAACTATATCAGTACCAGCAGTGACTGGGTGAACGTCGAAACCATCATCAGCACCTCACCTGACCAGATCGCAATCGCTCCAGGGTCATTGCTGCGAACCTGGGAGCAGGATGGGCGAGTATATTATCATTACAAGGTTGATCACCCCTCGCTGAATTTCTACTCCTTCATCTCCGGCCGCTACGCCGTCGCACGGGACGAATGGAATGGAGTGCAGACGGAGGTGTACTATCATCCCGAACATTCGTGGAATGTGCCAAACATGATGCGGTCCATCCATAAGTCACTCGAATACTGCTCGAAGAACTTCGGTCCCTATCGACACAGGCAGGCGCGGATCATTGAGTTTCCTCGGGTTGCGCAGTTCGCTCAGGCGTTCCCCGGCACAATGCCGTATTCTGAAGCGATCGGATTTATCGCCGACATCAGCGATGAGGACGACATTGATATGGTGTTCTACGTGGTCGCCCATGAAATGGCACATCAGTGGTGGGCTCATCAGGTGATGGGAGCCAACATGCAGGGGGCAACGCTGCTTTCTGAAACACTCGCCCAGTACTCCTCACTGATGGTCATGGAACAGGAATACGGTCGGGATCTGATGAGACGATTTCTGCGGTACGAGATGGACAACTATCTCGGATCCCGCGGTGCTGAAATGCTCCGCGAACGGCCGCTCCGACGCGTCGAGGCAAACCAGGGCTACATTCACTACAACAAGGGCAGCGTCGTGATGTATCACCTGAAGGAAGTCATCGGCGAAGACAACGTAAATGCAGCACTCAGAACGCTTACGGATCGCTTTGCCTACAAGGAACCGCCCTACCCAACATCTTCCGACCTGATCGATGCCCTCCGCGAACACACTCCGCCGGAACATGCCGGACTGCTGGTTGAGCTTTTCGACCAGATTACACTGTTTGATAATCGCACCCACAGTGCCTCACTGAAGCAGCTGGCAGATGACCGCTGGGAAGTGACTCTGGAAGTCGAATGTCGGAAATTCGAGGCGGATGAGGAGGGCAATGAGACGGAGGTGCCGTTCGAGCAGATGCTGGAAATCGGAGCCTTCGCGGCGCCTGACGCCGGCAGGGAATACGGCGCCACGCTGGCCCGCGAACAAAGACTTTTCAAATCCGGCCGCAACACCGTCACCTTCCAGACCTCACAAAAGCCGGACACCGCAGGGATTGACCCCTTCCTGCTGCTGATTGACCGCGTGCCGTCCGATAACACTCGCCGCGTACAAGCAGCGGAATCCCCCAATTCCTCGCTGTGAAAGACGGTGATTTTCTGATGAGTCACCATTTCGGGGGTTGCCTGCCGCGTTCCGCGGGCGTCCGTCACGGTTTCACCACCACTCCCAATTCCCGCCGCCAGCCAAATTCCCCCGCAGAAACTGGTCTCAACACTTGCGACTGCCCCGTTCACCTGCCACGATAGGAGTCCGCGCTCAATTTCCAATTCCCACGCTCGGAACATTCCATGTCGGTCCTGCCCCAACTGCGGTTTTTGCTCACCACCGCACTGCTCTGCCTGACCTCCGTCGCCAGTCTCTCGTCCACCACAGTCGCTGCGGAAGTCCGCGATCGCGCAGTGGTGAGGCTCAGGCTTGACGAACCTTCCGGGACACCGACGGATTCCGCCACTGCCGGCAAGGCAGCTGACGCCGTCGCGTTACCTGCGGCCGCCACCAGCAGTGTCAGCGTGTTTGTCCCGGGCGGCGACGGTCGCTGCCTGCTTCTTGAGCCAGCATTGCGACAGCACATCAGCATCGATGGCAAGGGCGACACCAGCCGCCCCGACGCCGTCACCATCAGCGGCTTCTTCGCCAGCCTGCATCCGCTCAGTGATGCCGATTTTCATGGACTGTTTGCCAAACGCAACGGCAACAACGGTTCACCCACGAACTACGGTATCAACTTTCAGCCGTCCAGTGACAACTTCCAGCTGTACGTCCACGACGGTGCGGCCTACAAGGTTATCAATTACAGCGTGAAGGCTGCGCTGGGCTATCGCCGCCGCGTGCATCTTTCGGCGGCGTTTGATCAGGCGGATGCCCCTGGAGCTGACGCCGATGCGGACGCCGACGACATTCGCGTGCGTTTATTCGTCAACGGTGCCCCACTGACTCCCGCAAAGGCCACGGGTGGGTTCGTCGAAGGCACTGTCGGCTGGATCACCGATACGTCACTCGCACGCTGTGTCAGCGAAACACCACTGACCATCGGCTCCAGTTTCACAGACGGCGAATTCACTCGCATGTTCTGCGATGACATCTGCGTCTTCGCCGAAGCCCTTTCAGACGCCGATGCCGCTGCGCTGTTCGCTGAAGCAGCTGGCGCTGCGGCCGCCGAGATCAAGGCTGAACAAGGCCTCCCGGAAACTCCTGCTGTCCTCCCCCGCATCACCCAAACGTCCCCTCACGCTGCTGAAATCGGTCGGACCACCCGGCTCACAGTCAATGGCACACAGCTCGCCGGCGCCCGGCTTTTGTCGGATATCCCGGGAATCACCGCCACAGCGGTCGAAGGCAGCAGCAACGATGTCGCTGTGTACGACGTCGCGGTTGATCCCGCAGTGACTCCGGGACGCTATCTCGTACGCTGCGTCACCGCAGGTGGTGTCAGCAACGCGGCGATCGTCAGCATCGATCGAGTCCCCACGATGCCGGACGGCACCTTCACTGAAGCTGCGCCGGCCACCACTTTCCCAGTGGCAGTCGCCGGTCAAATCAACGGTACAGAGCAAAAGCGGATTTGGTTCCGCGGGTCCGCAGGCCAGAAAATCGTGGCAGAAGTCGAAGCCCGTCGCATCGGCGCCATGGTCGATCCCGTACTTGAAATCCGCAGTCAGTCCGGAGGGCCGCTGGCCATTCAATGGCAGCAGTTCGAACTTCAGGGTGATGCACGTGTGGCCGTCGTCATTCCCGCAGATGGACTGTATTACGTCGAGCTCCACGATCTGCAGTTCCGTGCACCGGGTGCCAGCAGCTTCCGAGTGATTGCGGGCGATCTTCCGCCGTCTGCTGTGGCCTTCCCACCAGTGCTCACCGCCGCGGAAACTCAGGTCCGTTCCGCTGATCCCGCGGCCCTTTCCGCACAGCCCGCGGCCATTCGCAAAGCCGGCAGCGGTCTCGCCGGAAACGCAACCCCCGCCCTGCTCCCACTGCCGCCGCTCAGGGTGGAACCCGGTGTACACGTTGTGGAACCCACTGAAGGTACATTCGCTGCCGATGCCCTCGATGCCACTTTCGCCGCAGCCCCGTTTCCGGCTCTGCACATCAGCGGTCGCATCACAACCGAAAAGGAAACAGACGCCATCAACATTAAGGTCACTCCAAAACAGACGCTGCACTTTTCTGTCACCGCTCGCCAGTTCGGTTCACCGCTTCGCAGTCGCCTGCTGCTGTACAACGGCGAAGCTCTCGTCGCTCAGAATGACGGCGAAGCAGGACTCAACGACCCCTCCTTCGCTTTCGCCGTGCCCGACGGAGTTGCTCAATTGCAGGTCCGCATTCAGGATGTCAACCAGCGCGGTTCACCCGCACACGTTTATCGTCTGCAGATTGCCCGCACCGATCGTCAGGCTTTCGTACTCAGCACATCTGCTGCCAGCGTGCGACTGCCCGCCAACGGATCAGCGCCGCTGCAGCTGACCGTCGTCCGACAGTCGCCGTCGTTCCACTATACAGGGCCGATTCGTCTCAGCACCGCTGCCAATTCGGGAGTGGTGCTCGTGCCCGACGTCATTGCTCCTTCAGAACAGGACCAGCAGGTGCTGGTGATGGTGACTCGCTCCGCGGCCCGCGCTGCTGACGCGGCACCCGGTGAAAGTCTTCGCATCGAAGCTCGCGCTGAGGGTTCTGATGCCCCCTTCAGTACCTCCGTACTGGTCGCCTCTGAAGGTGTCCCCGCGAACTCTCTCACGCTTCCCGGCGAAACACTGGTCGCCGGTCCCGCAGCACCTGTGGACGCTGTAATCGTTCCCGATGGCGTCCCACCAATCCTGTTTCGCGGTACAATCGCAAGCCTCCCCGTGAAGGTCCTGCCGCTGCGCGACAGTGTTCCCGCAGTCGCCCGATTCGAAATGCTGACCACAGAACCTGCCCGCCGCGAAGACCCCAATAAGCCTGACTCACCGCTCAAACCCGCCGTGGCACTGGCCGACTTCCAGTTTGCTCCTGTGGCCCAGTCGGTCGTTTCGCTTGCCATCCGCGTCCCTTCCGACGTTCAGGTGCCTGCCATCGACGCCGTCATCGGGGTCGATCTCGTGTCGCAGCCGCTGGCACCCGCATCCGGTACCCGGGCCTGGACCGCTCCACTGCGATTTACCGTCACCAGTGCCGTCGCACTGGCACCGCCGACCGAACCAGTCAAAGCCGCCCGCAAGGCCTCAGCAATGGTCTCCGTTGCGGTCCAGCGACATCCGCTCTTCACCCAGGCCGTCGTGGTGCGACTGGATGGGCTGCCGCAGGGATTTGCCGCTGCCCCGGTAACTGTTCCGGCGGATCAGACTGCCGCAGTAATCTCAGTCGCCGTACCGGAAAATGCGGCCGTGGGCGATGTGCCCGCCGTTACTGCTGCTGCAACCCTGGAAAATGGTTCAGTGATCGCGTCCGGTGTCCCGGTGAAGCTCACCGTGGAATGACTCGTCAGGCGCATTCTGCTGCTGCAGCCCACTCAGCACGCGTTCAAGCTGCAGTGCTCGGGAACCCTTCATCAGCACCACATCACCGGGTTCCAGCAGCCTGGGAAGAACAGATGAAAGTGTCGTCATCTCGCTGAACGCCCGCAGCCGGGATTCAGGAAACCCGGCTGCGGCGGCCGCAGCCCGGCAACGCTCAGCCTGGCTGCCCACAAAAATTGCCAGATCCACTGCGGAACCGGCCAGCAACGCAGCCGTTTGGCTGTGCAGAGCTGCCTCTTCCGATCCCAGTTCCAGCATATCACCGGCGACGAGCACTCGCCGCGGACCTTCCCAGCCAGCCAGCCCTTCAATGCTGGCGGCCAGACTGGCAGGACTGGAGTTGTAGGTTTCGTCGATCAGAGTCCAGAGATTTCCCACAGAGACCTGACCTCGACCGGAGCCCGGTCGAAACGTGTCCAGCCCCCGCTGAATGTCGGTTGGTTGTAATCCCCATTCCCGGCCGACCGAAATCGCCGCTGCAGCGGACAGGACAAGCTGCCTGCCGCCGAAAAACGAGTACTCATCGGTGCCGCAGCGAAATCGGCAGCGTCCGTTCGCTGATGCCACAGCAGTGATTCGACCAGGTCCCTCCGCCCGTTCACCAAAGTACACCACTCGCGCAGATGTCTCTGCTGACATGGCCTGCACTCGTGGATCATCAGCGTTCAGAAAGGCTAAACCGTCGGCTGGCAGACTTGCCGGAAGCTCCGCTTTGGTGCGGGCGATCTGGTCAAGCGATCCGAAGGTCATCAGGTGGCACGGGGCAACGCGTGTGACAACGGCGACGGCAGGACGAGCGAGCTCGCAGAGGAAGCGAATATCGCCCCTCCGCCCTGCTCCCATCTCCACAGCCGCAAACTGATGAGATTCAGATAACTCCGTGAGCGTCAGCGGAACGCCCAGTTCATTGTTGTAATTTCCCGGACTCTGAATCCCCTGCAGACGGGACTGCAGAACTGCGGCGATCATTTGCCGGGTGGACGTCTTGCCGACACTTCCGGTGATTCCGATCAGGGCTGCGGATGACTGCCCACGATTCCACCGCGCGATTTGCTGCAGTGCGACGGCGGTGTCGGCAACAGTGAGCGTTCGCTGGAGCAGATTCGACGTTGAGTCTGCCGGTGCCGGCGACTGGTCCGTCACCACACAAACGGCACCGGCGGCAAGTGCAGAGACCGCGTGGTCAATCCCATGCTGATGCTGCCCCCTGAAGGCAAAGAACGCATCACCGGACTGGATCAGCCGCGAATCCATTCTGCAGCCTGTAATCACGGGAGGCACGTCCGGGCCCGCCAGTGGATGGACGCGAAGCAATTCGGCGAGTTGAAGAGTGGTGAGAGGAAACATCGGCGGGTTTCGATGCGCGTCGTCTGGATTGCAAGTACTGATTGCAACCTGACAGTCTACTCGGCAGCCGCCATTCTGCGAGGGATCCGCAGCGTCATTCCAACCTTCAGTCGATCAGCGGACGCTAATCGATCGCGATTGGCTTCGAAGATCAGACCGTAACGATTGCGGGAACCAAGGTAACGCTCGGCGATGCTGGACAGCGTTTCACCGAACTGCACCGTGTGTTCCTCAAATTCATCGGGTGAGGTAGCTGGCAGGGTGATATCGGCAGCAGGTGCGTCAGAGTCGGCAGGGAACGAGAGCGTCTCAGACGGGGAGATGGCCCTGGCGTGCAGCGGGGGCAGTGGCCGGGCGTCATCAGATCGTCTGGGCGCGGTCACTCGCGCGTGAGATCGCTCGGGATCAAGTTCGCCTTCGGAAGGTTTTCCCGGCGATACGAGCACGGCCCCGCGACCCGATTTCCACGTGCGGTAGCCATCGAGAGAATCGCGGTTGGAGGTATGTTCTTCGAGAGATCGCGGAGTAGTCACGGGGGCGGGAGAGGGGCGGTTTTTCTGGTCCATGTCCTGCAGCACGGACCGCAGAGTCCAGCGAGGTTCGGCCGCAGCGGCTCCGTCCTCCGCTGACGAAGCGTCGTCATCCGGAATGTACAGCGCAATTTCCCGATCGCGGAGACGCTTGTTCAGTTCCTCCCGTCGGGGCTTGCTGAGCGGTTCCGTCAGAGCGACAGGGTCGTGGCGGAAAAACAGCGCTGCAACCACTCCGATCAGGAGGATGCCCATCGCAAATCCGATTTTCCGATCCGAATGCATCCGCAGGACCGCAAAGAAGAACAGACAGGAGAATTTAAGCACCTTCAATCTAACTCAAATCCGCAGGTCGTTTCAAAAAAACCACAGAAAGCGCACAAACACATTCAAGTTTCCTGCGGAGGTTGACGGGACGGGGCGGTGCGGCGGGAATTCGGAGCTGGAGCAGAGCGGAGAAGCGATATTTCGGAACAAATCCGTACAGATCATAGCGTTCGCACAATGCAAACAGGCTGCCGGGAGGGCGAAGCTGGGATGACGAAACGGTGTTAATTCGGGCGAATTGGGATGTTTTCAGTTCTGCTTGCCAGTTGACAGCTCTCACCGCGATCCCTTGTGCAGGGACTGTTGGTCTCTCGCAAAGGCGCAAAGGAAGTGCCACGCTGCAGGTGCCATGCACCTCAGGGCCGTACTTTGACCACCAAGCCATTCGCCATTAGTGCTGAATTCACTGCGTTTTGCCCTAAAACTCTGTGTCCTCTGTGTCCTCTGTGTTTAAGAAAAAATTCTCCTCACGCGTTGTTGTTTCACCATCCCAACTTCGCCCTCCCGGATGGGCTCTTCCAGCCGGGGCACACTTTTTTAATCTTCATCATCCGCGATGACCTCCCGGAATGGTGGATGGCATCTGATGCTGCGCAATTTTTCGCTGCAGGTGCCATGTACCTTAGCGCCGCAACGCACCCTTTTTGCCGGCCACGGCCCATCTAATTTCGCCAGTGTCTGCGACTGCGGGGACTGTCCCCGGCGACGTTGCTGTCGTTGCGGTTTCTGGGGACTCTTCGAATTGTGACGATTCTACCGCCCGGCCAACCGCCGCTGTTGCACGCCTGCCGCCGTGCCCGCGGGGACTGTCCCCGGTGTCGCACCAAGTGATGCGGATACCAATAAATTCTCTAAGATTTTCGCTGCAGGTCCAACTCAGGTGCCATGCACCTCTGACGTCGTGCGCACTTTGGCGGCGTGCGTACCGTTACCGGGGGATTGACATCCCCCGTACGCCGTGTCACGGTGGAGCGGATCCAGAGAACGAAATCCGGTGTCTTTAACACCGTTTCACCATCCCAGCCCCGCCCACCCAGGTCTTCACCCGTCTGTTCACAGGATTCCGGAGAACTTCAACGCCATTGGGGGCACGGGTGGCGGAGGTGATGCTGGAATCGCCAGGCTTTCAGGGGGGATTCCCAGGGAATTTCTGCAGCATTCCGCAATTTGCCGTGTAGACTGCAACCAGCGTTCGCGGGACGGAAAGTTCCAACGCGAGGCATCTGATCGGCGTATTTGTGAAAAGACTTCGCTGCGACCTTCCGCAAAGGGGTATTATTACCCAGTTCAATCAGAAAGTTCCGGGCGTGTTTCAGAATTTTTTTCTGCTGGCAGAGATTCGTTCGCAGCTCACCACTGCCCAGATTGACTGGACCTGGTGCTGGCTGGTGACATTTGCCCTCCTTGTGGGACTTGTTGCCATTTCCTACGGGACGCGCCCGGGAGTGATTGCCAGAGCGACCACCAAGGAAGCGGTTCGTCAGCCGCTGTTTCTGCTGCTGGTGGTGGTTTCTGTGGGGGTGTTGCTGCTGAATGCGGTGCTGCCGTTCTTCACCTTCGAAGACGAAATCAAAATGCTCAGCGAATGCGGTCTTGCGACCCTGCTGATCGCGGGAGCATTTCTGGCTGTCTGGACGGCCGGGACAAGTATTACCAGCGAGATCGAGGGCAAGACCGCCATGACTCTGCTCAGTAAGCCCATCGACCGTCGGCAATTTCTGTTTGGAAAATTCATCGGTATTGTGCAGTCGGTCATCTGGATGTTTGTGATTCTGACAGTCGCGTTTTCCGTGCTGCTGTACCGCGGTGTGGGTTCAGATCAGCGGGAACAGTCGCTCGACGTTGCACCATTTTTCCAGTGGGTTTCAGTGGCGGATGTCGAACTGCCATTGCCGCATCCGGTTCGCACCGCTGCCATCGCTCAGGTACTGCCCGGCATTGCCCTCACGTTCCTGCAGGTTTGTGTCCTGGGTGCCATCAGCGTCACCGTAGCGACTCGGCTGCCAATGGTCATGAATCTGGTGATCTGTTTCGCGGTATTTGTGATCGGGAATCTGACAGAGATTATTGTGAACCGCAGTGTGGCAGGAGAGGCGGCTGAGTCAGTAACCTTCACCGCGCGTTTGATTTCGATGGTGATTCCGTCGTTGTCTGCCTTCAATATTTCCTCAGCGGTTGCCACCGGCCGAATCGTTCCGCCGGAGTATCTTGGATACAGCTTGTTCTACGCCGTGACTTACATCTCTGCCATGCTTCTGCTGGGCTTTCTGCTGTTCGAAGATCGCGACCTTGCCTAGCAGGCTGAAGTTCACGCCGGATCCTTTCAAATTCGCCGCTTCGGAGCAGTTCCGTGAATGCATCGAAGGAATTTCAGCGGATTGTTTCATTTCCGGCCTTTCTCGGGGCAGGTCTGGCATCCGCCTTTCTTGCTTCATTCGCCGCCGCAGTCCTGCTCTCAGCTGCACTCGTCTGCGTTGCCTCTGCCTTCTGGCTTTCTACCCACGAACCCTCAGCTTCTTCGCCCGCCGGTCTGCTCCGACTGGCCGCTGAAGGCTCTTCTTCGCTGCCATTTCAGTTTCTCTCAGCTGCCGCCCGCAGACTTGTACTCCTCCAGTCTGATCGCTCCACCCTGCTGACTCTGCTGGCTGCTGCCACCGTGACCTTCATCCTCAGCCGGCTTCTGTCTGCCTGGGCCTCCGGACAGTGCTCACGTCACGTGGCCGCCTGTATCCAGCGGCAGCGACAGCACCTGCATCGCAAGGCCATTCGTCTCGAGCCGGCTGACGTCACCGGAGAACAGACCGCTCTGCTCGACCGACTCTTCGGCAGTGCTGCGCATGAACTGCAGCAACGAACTGCTGAGTGGGCTCAAATTGTCTGTCAGCGAACTCCCGAAACACTGCTTGCTGTCTCCATCGCCCTCATGATCGGCTGGAAAACGGCTCTGCAGGCCATTATCCCGCTGATCCTCGGACGCCTGTTGCTGCAGCGCCAGCAACAGCAGCTCCGATCATCCACTCAGTTGCTTGCCGAGCAGGCTTCTCGTGGACTGCTCCGCATGACCGACAGTCTCCGCAAGGCACGTCTTGTCAGCAGCTTTGGGATGGAGCAGCACGAGCAGCAGCAGTTCGAGCAGCAGCTCGTTGCGTGGCGAGACAAAAGCGAACAGCTGCGGACCCAGCAGTCGATTGGCGAATTGCAGCAGCAGCTCACGATGCTCCTGTCCGGTGGTATCCCGCTGGTCCTGCTGTCCCTTCACATCCACGCCGGCCTGCCCTTTCTCGATGGCCTGCTGCTCGGACTTTTGCTGCTCGTCATCGCCTCCGCACTCCGCGATTTCACCCGTCTTCCTGAACTCGCATCCGAAGGGAGTGAACGCGCAGATGAAATTGCGACCTGTATTGATCGCGTTCCCGCTGTCAGCCAAAAGCCGGGTGCAACCTTCCTGCAACCCATGTCCCGCACCCTGACTCTCAATCAGGTCTCCTTCTCAACTCCTCACTCCGCACCACTCCTCCAGGGACTCGATCTCAGAATCACATTCGGCGAACGAATCGCCCTGCTGTCCCTGACCCCCGAACCAGCACTCGCCGTCGCCAGCCTGATCCCCCGCTTCATTGACCCGGATCCCGGTCAGGTCCTGATTGACGGTCGCGACATTCGCGAAGGAACGCTCGAATCACTCCGCGCAGAAGCCCTCTTCGTCAGCGGAGATGATCCCGTCTTCGATGCCACTGCACTCGAAAACATCACCTGCGGACAACCCGACATCACTCGCCAGCAAGCTGTCGATGCCGCAAAACTGGCCCACGCAGACAACTTCATCCGCACCCTCCCCAAAGGCTACGACACTCCACTTGGCGAACACGGAGTGAACCTTGATGCGGGACAGCGATTCCGACTCAGTCTCGCTCGAGCCGCCGTTCGCGAACCCGCCATCCTGATCATCGAAGAACCCCAGATACCCCTCGATGCCGCCACCAAATCCATGCTCGATGACGCCTACCAAAGGCTCTCAGGAAATCGAACCGTCATCTTCCTCCCCTCCCGCCTTTCCACCGTCAAACGCTGCTCACGAGTGATCATCGTTCATGAGGGCAAAGTCGCTGCCGACGGTACTCACGAACAACTGCTCCACAAAAGTGACCTCTACAGGCACTGGGAATATGTTCGTTTCAACCCCTTCCGCGGTGAAGAAAACAGCGAACGCGGCTGACTGTCGCCACCAGCCACTTTGAGTGCCCTCCCGCGCAGTTCTTCTCTCCCGCCCGGCGGGGTGTTTGTGTGGTAGTTCCACTCCCTCACGGTCGCGGCTCGGCGGGGGCGGTGGTGGCGTTTTTTGGGGGGTGTCCACTGCGATGTGTTCCCACTCTGCTCGCCACGTCGCCACCGCGTGCGGCAGGAGTCGACACAGCAACGGGGAATTGAACGGATCGTCGCCAAATCACATCGACTGCGAGAGTGTTATCCAAACGACTACATTACATTGCAGCAAAAGATCAACAAAAAATCGCATTAAATGCATACAAATAAATGACTTAAATCAAATTCATGGCAGTCATGGCACGTCAATCGCTCATTGATTCTCCCAATCGCACTGGCGACCCAGTGCTCGAAACAGAACACTTCAGGGGAGAGCGAACATGAAGACTCAGACATGGTTGACTCGAATGGTGTGTGGAACTGCGGTGCTGCTGTGGACGGGTGTCGGATTTGCCGACGATCTGACCAACCTTCTGCGATTGGTTCAGGCAGTCGCTCAGGAGCGTTCCGGTGCATCGCGTTCGGACCGTGGCAGTCGTGAGCGTTTTCAGGATTCATTGCAGCAGCCTGCGGCAAGAACCTCACGTGAATCGTTCAAGCGTAACCAGGAGCAGGGCTGGCCGGAGCAGTCGTTTGACCGCAGCAGTCGCGTGCCGGTTCGGGGCCGCGGGCCGAGCTCGGAAAGCCGGGTGCCGTCGGGCAGTATTCGCCAGCCAAATTCCGGTCGTTCTGCGTCCCGTCTGAACGACTACGAGGACCACAGTTTTGGTCACGAGCGAGGGTACGACCCGGGCGGTGATTACAACTCACGCTACGACTTTGGCTCTGATCGGGGATTCGGAAATGACGGGCGTTTCCCGGGCCATGGCTGGGTTGAAGAACGGCAGTCGGCCGAATTGTCTCTGAGCTTTGGCAGCGATCGCTTTCGCGTGGCTTATGGCACGCCGCGAACCGTTCCCGGCTACATCGCTCGACAGCCGATTCCTGTCCCTGTCCCGGTGCATCAGGTTGGGGAAATCGTTCGCTGCCGGGTACCGCTGGCGACGTGTGTGCGAGTGAGGGGTGCTGATCACATCTGCGGACACTTCGTGCCGGCAATCGTCGCTGTACGGGACCCTGCTCTGTGTGAACACGATGTAGATCGGCTGGTGTATGTTCAGATCCTGGTTCCGCCAATACCACCGCGAAAAATTGAAGTCTCTCGCTGCCACACCCGGGTCGAACTCTGCTACGGGGAGCTGGACGTGGAAATTGTATCGAAAAACGGTGTGATTTCCGTGGAATATGACGACTAACCCAGCACTCCGCTGCTGACATCCTTCCTCCGTGGTGATAACGTAAAGGCTTCATTCGGCGATCAGTCGCCAGAGCTGCCAATCCCACTGGAGTCCAGCCATGCGGTTTGCCCCGCTTTTCCACTTTGTCCTGTTCAGCATCACTCTTTGCGGCACTGTGCCGGCTGTTGGGGACGAATCTGCCTCCCTGCAGCCGGCTCCGCCGTTGTATCACTGGGACTTCAGCCAGGCTGGTTTCGGTTCTTCCACGGGATCCCTCATTCCGCAGTCCGTGAAGGGCTCACCAGATTCCGGTGTCCCCGGTCCGCGTCCGCCTGTTTATCCCGGATTCGCACCCGATAACACAGCCCTGCTTCTCGATGGCCGCTCGTGGCTGCAGTACAACGATTCACCCGATGCACAACTCGATCTGCAATCGGGCGACAGTCTCGGTCTCGAAGCCTGGGTCCGCACTTCGACAATAGCCGACGGTCAGCAGGTTTACGTGATTGGCAAAGGCCGCACTGGTCTCCCAGGAACGCTCAGAGACAACCAAAGCTGGGCGCTGCGTCTGCGTGGCATGGGTGGTACGGTGCGAGTCAGCTTCCTGTATCGATCGGCTGATCAGCCCGATTCTCAGGGCGAACTGCATCGCTGGAACTCCACCGCCGGTTTCACCGCCGACGACGACTGGCATCACGTGGCGGTGTCGTTCCGGTTTGGCAGCGACCAGCCGCCAGTGGCGTGGATCGACGGTGAACCGTCGGACGGTACGTGGGATATGGGGGGCAAGACTTTTTCTCGCGCTCCGTACTCTGACGACGACCAGCTCTGGGTCGGTTCGGCTTCCGGCGGTAGTCCCGGCAATACGTTTCAGGGTCTGATGGACGATCTTCGCATCTACCGCCGTGCACTGACCGACATTGAAGTCCAGCAGCGAGCCAGGACCACTCGCCGAACTCAGTCGCTTCCTGAAGTCGCCGCCTCAGAATTGCCCACGGACGCCGTGTTCGTCGATATCCGGGAGAACGTCAGGCAGGCGGACCCGTGGAATCGCGATCGCACCCGCATCACTCAGCAATGGACTCAGTCTTCAACTGCCCTGCTGCGGCTGCCTCGCAAATACATTTCTGGCGGACTGATCGGCGACCGCAGCAACCCCAGTGTCGTCCGCATTCGACTGCAGCTCACGACTCCCGAAATACAAACACAACTGCTTATCCGAGCTCGTTCCGCCGCTCGACTGCTCGTCGATGGTCACGAAATCCTGCAGCTCACCCAGGCCCCCTACGCTTCAGACGGGCATCAGGAAGTGCCCCAGCCCCCGGAACCGCTCTACACCGCGATGCATCCCGTTCCCGCCGGCGATCAGGAAGCGGTCGCCCCGATCACGCTGACTGCTGGTACGCACCTGCTGGAATTCGAAGCGGTGGCCGGTGGAAAGAATATGCGGGTAGAGCTCAGCGAGACGCTGCTGGCCATGGGTTCCCCGGAAACCGTCTTCCAGCTGCTGGGCTTTGGCAACTCACCACAACTGCTCACCGAAGCAGCCTGGCGTCCCTTTATCTCCAGCGAATACGCCCGCCTGCAGGAGGTTGATGCTGCTGAACGTCGCAGAATGGCCGCAGACGAACAGCAGTACTGGGAACAGCGGCACGCCCAAATCCGTGAACTGCTCGGCCCTGCCGCCGCCAGCCTCACTTCCGCAGATATTGATGCTCAGCTGCAGACAACGCTCGCCAGCCAAAAACTCACTCCTCTCCCGCTTGTCGATGACTCCACCTTTCTCCGCCGCCTCGCGCTCAGTACCGTCGGCGTGATCCCCTCCCCGGCTGAAACGCAGTGGTTCCTCGAACAACCTGCAGCCACCCGCCGCAGCCTCGCTGTAGACCGCTACCTTGACGACCCCCGCTGGGCTGATCACTGGGTCTCCTACTGGCAGGATGTGCTCGCCGAAAACCCCGGTATCCTCAAACCGGAACTCAACAACTCCGGTCCGTTCCGCTGGTGGATCTACGAGTCGTTCCGGGATCACAAGGCCATGGACAGATTTGCCACTGAACTCGTGCAGATGAAGGGCAGCAGACTGGGCGGCGGTCCCGCGGGATTCGCCATGGCCTCCCAGAATGACGTGCCGTTTGCCGAACGGGCGATCGTGCTGGCCTCCGCGTTCGGAGCCCGCAGCCTCAAGTGTGCCCGCTGCCACGATTCACCCGTCAACGATTTCTCCCAGCAGCAGCTCTTCGCCATGGCCGCACTCCTTAACCGAGCCCCCGTCCCGGTACCGGCCACCAGCAGCGTTCCCAAACGCCCGGACGGCAGTCGCTCCCCTGCCATCACCGTCAGCATTGAACCTGGCACCGCCGTGGCCCCCGCGTGGCCCTTTGGAGAACCCGCCGCCTCCGCCGAACTCTGGAATTCGCTGCTCCGCAATCCCACTGACACCCGCGAGCAACTGGCGCTGCATCTCACGCACCCAACACAGTCCAATTTCGCCAGCGTGATGGTCAATCGGCTGTGGACAGGGCTCTTCGGACGTGGCCTGATACCGGATCCAGACGACTGGAACGGCGGCACCAGCGACCATGCGGGACTTCTGGAACGGCTGGCCGCACACCATATTGCCTCCGGCTACGATCTCCGTGCCAGTGCCCGCCTGATCTTTAACTCAGACGCATGGCAACGAAGCACTGCACCCGAAGATTCGCCGCTCGCAAAGCACTTCGGGGCTCAGTCGCTGCGGCGAATGACGGCCGAACAACTGCTGGATTCGCTCTACCTGGCAGCCGGCAAAACCTTCGACGCGGAAATGCTCACCCTCGACCCCGAAGGCCGTCGCCCCGATGACTCCTTCCTCAATCTCGGCTCGCCCTCCCGCGCCTGGCATCTCTGTTCGCTCTCCAACGAACGCGACCGCCCTGCACTCGCCCTGCCCGTCGCCCAAAGCCTCATCGATCTGCTCACAGTCTTCGGCTGGCGCGATTCCCGTCCATTTTCCGCCACCGCCCGCGACGATCAGGCGACCGTCCTGCAGCCACTGACACTCGCCAACGGCAACGCCGGACACCGACTTGTACAGCTCAGCGACAACACCGTGATCACGGAACTGGCCCTGACCGCTGCAACCCCACAGCAGTTCACTGAACAACTCTTCCGCCGCGTACTGGGACGCGAACCGTCTCCCACCGAACTCGAACAGTTCACTGCGGAACTGGCCGAGGGCTTTGCAGACCGCGTGGTGCCGGAAGCAAAGCCGCGACCACCCCAGGCAAAGCGAAACTCCGTCAGCTGGTCCAACCACCTCAACGCTGCGGCCACACGTCAAAAACACGAACAGGAAGAAGCCGCCCGCCTTGGCGACCCACCCACGGAACGACTCACCGAAGCCTGGCGTACCTCCGTCGAAGACGTACTTTGGGTGCTCATCAATGCACCCGAATTTGCGTTTGTGCCGTGAAGGACCCAGCCACGGTGCCCAATGACGTTGAAGTTCTCTGGAATCCCGCGAAAGGATGAGTAAAAACCCGGGATGGCGAGGCTCCTGCCGAGCCACCGAACGCTGGTCCGCGTTGTGAGCGATTGCCAGTGATACCAGCCGCATGGCGGCAGCCTGCGGGCAAAGGCCCCTGCCAACGCCCTCGCCAGCGCGCGCACCTTCGGTGCGAAACACAGCCGGGGGCTTCCGCCCAACCGCTCAGTCGCTTGTCAGCCGCGTGGCTGCCGCCTGCGGGCAAACGGCCCTGCCAACGCCCAACCAACGCCACCGAGAGCGCGCGCACCTTCGGTGCGAAACGCAGCCGGGGGCTTCCGCCCAACCGCTTAGTCGCATGGTTCAGCCGCCTGATGGCGTTGAAGTTCTGCAGTCTTCGCGGCAGGCATGCGGCTCAGCAGGAGTTTCGCCCTCCCGGCACCTCCTCTTGCCAGAACGTCAAGGCCCCAGCCCCGGTGCCAGCGATCGATCAACAATGATCAAAAACGATTCCGGGACTGATTCTCGACACTGTCTCCCGATGCCTCGAATACGAGTCGCGTCGGACAACTCCTCTGTCCGCTCACCCGTCAAGCTGCAGGTTTCGAGGATCTGCGGGAGCTTTTATGGAGTCGTCTCCAGACCGCTCTTCCCCGGATCCTCTTCGCTGATGTCGTTGTCGAGCATCATGATCTTCTGCCAGATTTTTCTTGAGAGGCCGTTTGTAAGTTGTTCGATGTCGTTGACAGCCTGGAGCACAACAGCGTCCGATGTGCTTTGAGCGTACAGAGCAGCAAGTTTGCCAACGAGCGAGAGCAGTTCGCTGCAGTAGTCAAGGTAGCGGACCAGTTGAAACGGTGTCAGCGAACGCCGCGGGGAGGACGGGGTCCGTCGAGCATGGGGAATCACGATCTGACTGGGGTCTTTGGTGAGCTGATGCATGTCGATTACGTGGGAGATCGACCGCAGTTCGTGGAGCGATGTGAGTATCCGGTGCCGTTTGATCCGCGATTCCAGAGAAAACAGGAAGAAGATGGAGGCTCCCAGCAGTACAGCAGCGTTCGCACCGGCATCCAGTTCTTCGAGGCCGGGATTTCCCTGAATGCGCACGTAGCGAATCCCCCACACCAGACAACCCAGCCCGATTCCCACGACAAACAGGACAGCGAGCCGAATCCAGAGCAGACTGCCGCTGGCCCAGCGTACGCGGAAATGAGTTTCTCGGGCGATTGAGAGCACCTCGCGGCAGACATTTCCGAGGCTGGCCTGGGGAAACCGCTCTTCAATGCGGTTATTCAGGGTATGAAGAGTGCTGATGGTCTTTTCCGGGTCGAGAATTCGATACATCGCAGGTCCAGTAAAAACGGATGATTTCCCGAAAATTTCTTTATCTCATGGTCAGATTATGTCATTGATGCGGAATTTGCAAAAAGCATCAACGTCCGGAGTTGTAGCAATCCGATGAAACAAAGGGAAAGTGTCTGCCGTTACGCGATTGACGGTCGAACCGGGCTGATTGGCTCGGGCCAAATGACACCATCCAGATTATTCGCCTTCGGGGGAAGGCGCTGTACTCAAAAGTCACGGCCTGCAGGAAGGCGGTGTCGGCAGAGTGTTCACGGGGGGCGCAGAGATGTTTTTTCGAAAGCCTGTGGTATTGCTGCTCGGTGGGCTGGTCACAGCCTCAGTTGTTGGCTGTTCGGCAGCGAGTGTACTGCTGACAGACCAGCGACCGAAACAGTCCGTGCGACAATCGTCAACCGACCGCATGGTCGCGATTGGGCAAATGTTTGAAGAGCAGGGCAATCTTGAACGTGCCGAGGCGATGTATCGGGGTGCGTTGAGGAAGAATGGCGGGAATCAGGAAGTGCGGCAGCTGCTGGCTGACGTTCAGACCCGACGCCGAACACCGCAAACTCACCACGCAGTCGCTGCCGCCACTCCCGCTCGCAAAATGGGTGCTCCAGCCACAGCGGCCTTTGCGGCCTCTTCCACACCTGCAGTTCCCGCGGAAGTCAGCGGTCAGAAGGTCTCTACGACTGTCTCAGTGCCGGCAGGAAACGTGGGTGCTCCATCACCCGTGCAACCGGTTGTCAAGCCTGTATCCCGATTGAAGTCGGCCGCGGAAGTCAGTCAGCCTGTCGTATCCGTTGAGAAGAACACGACACCGGCGCCCGCTGAGTCTTCAACGGTCGCCAAAACAGCACCTGCACCCATACCAACGCAAGCACCTGCACCAGCACCAGCACCTGCAGCACCGCTGTCCGAAAAACAGCCGACTGTTTTGGTCTCCCCGGAGCAACCGACCGTAAAGGTGATAACGCTGGATGATGTCTTAAGTGCGGCGGAGTCTCCTCTGGAAAATTTGCACCTGCTGGTCGAGGCGCTGCAATCCGGCGATGGTCCGGAAGTGCGCTGCCTGGCGGCTGCCCTGCTGGGTGAGTGCCGTGGGGACGACCCGCAGGTAACTCATGCTCTGCAGGAAGCCGGTAGAACGACAAGTGACGTTGGTCTGCTGCTGGCAATTGTTGATTCGCAACTGCAGCTCAGTTCGATGGATTCCCAAACGGCCGCTAATTTGCTGCGTCTGCTTCCCGGGAGTGATCCTGCCGTTCAGGTGCAGGGTGTGACAACGCTGCGGCACTTTGCGGGGCTGGATTGTCGTGAGCAATGCGTGACGCTGCTCACAGGAATGCTGGAAAGTTCACATGCCGAAGTTCGGGCTGCCGCGGCATTGACTTTGAGTGACTTCCGGCCGTTGACAGCAGGAGCGGTGAGCAGACTTGAACAGTTGTCAGCGGACGATGCCTCTGAGGAGGTTCGTGAGTCAGCGGCAGCATCGCTGGCCCGCGGCTTGAAGTAATCTGAAATTTCTGGGGCGTGAGCAAGACAAAGTTCGAGGGGAGCACGGACCATGATTCGCCAGACAGCAGTGACTCTGCTGGCCGCATTTCTGATGACTGCGACCGGATGCAGCAGCCTGCATGACTATGTGATACAGACGGAAACGAGCGTCCGCAACAACATTCTTTCCCAGAAAGCATGGGGAGAATGGTCCTGGTGCTACGACGATCTCGATCATCCCGGGGATTTTTCAACGGGTTTCAAGGCGGGCTACCGAAACGTGGTGGGTGGTGGCAAGGGTTGCCAGCCAACACTTCCACCCCGATGCTACTGGAAGCCCTGCTACGAGACACCTTCCGGTCGTGAAAAAATCAACTCGTGGTTCGACGGTTATTCACATGGCGCCCTCGCTGCTCATCAGGACGGCATGGCTGGTATCAGCGAACTGCCGATTTCGCCAACCGCCCGCCGCAACCTGATGACTCGCCGAACCCCGGTGAATATGGACAGCTTCAATCCGCCGAAGAGCGGAACGGAGACGGAAGAAGAGATGCTACCAGAGCCGGAAGGGGAAGATCTGGGAAGTCGGGACGACCTGCCGATGCTGCCCGGGAACTCTGCCTCATCCGTACTTGATGGACTGACTCGCGGTGGTGGCACGGGTGTGGAAAACAACTGAATCGAGCGAACGAGGCTGAATCAAACCCGTTGGAGGTTAACTGAATATGTCGCTGCACATGAAACATAAACGGGCCGGCGGACGTCGCTCGAATCAGCTTTGCGGTTTGACAGCCGTGATGGTTTGCACCTGCCTGTTGCAAACTGGCTGTTTTTCCAACCGCAATATCGACGCCATACCGGCATCGCGCGTGCCTGCGGATCTGCTGGCTGCCGATTCCAAGAATAAATACAAGGATATATCGCTGCTGAGGCTGCGACAGGATCCACCCGAGACATACATGCTGGGGCCCGGTGACGTGCTCGGTGTGTACATCAAGGGAGTTCTTGGAGACGAAGAACAACTTCCGCCCGTGCACTATCCGGAAGACGGTAATCGCCCGCCTGCTGTCGGTTATCCCGTCCCCATCCGCGAAGATGGCACGATCGCTCTTCCCATTGTCGATGCCGTCAGTGTGAACGGCATGTCGATTGTGGAAGCCACCAACGCCATCCGCATGGCCTACATTTACCCTGAGCCGATTCTTCGCGAAGGTGAAGAAAGCATCATTGTGACGCTGATCCAGAAACGCAAGGTCCGCATCATGGTGATCCGTGAGGAATCCGGCGGACAGCAGGGCGTTTCGAAACGAGGTACGGGAAAGGTTGTGGACCTGCCTGCCTATGAGAACGACGTTCTGCACGCCCTCAGCGAAACCGGCGGTATGCCAGGGACTGACGCGAAGAACGAGATCATGATCTACCGTGGCATGTACCAGTCCGGAGTCGATGCCGACGCAATTCTTTCTCAGGTCTGTCAGTCAGACTGTGAAGACCCGTGCTTCTGCAGTGAAGCTCCGATCCCTGACCCGCCAAATGTCACGCGAATTCCACTGCGATTCAACCCCGCGAATCCCCCACAGTTCTCGCAGGAAGATGTGGTCCTCGATGAAGGCGACATCGTCATCATTCGCAGCCGTGATGAGGAAACGTTCTTCACAGCCGGTGTTCTGGGTGGTGGCGAATATCCGCTTCCGCGTGACAAGGACCTCGATATTCTGGCCGCAATCGCTGTTGTCCGAGGCCCGCTGGGAAGCAGTGGTACCGGCGTGATGGCTGTGGGCGCCGGTGGTGGTGGTGGCGGCATGGGTGGCGGTGGCATGGGTGGCGGTACCCAATTCTGCCAGCCTTCCAAAGCCATCATCATCCGGGAACTGGCCTGCGGCGATCAAATTGCCATCAAAGTTGATCTGAATAAAGCCCTGACAAGTCCCGGCGAACGCATCCTGATTCAGCCCAAAGACGTTGTCGTGCTGCAGTACACCCTGGATGAGGAAATCGGAAACGTGTTCCTCAATCTGATTCAGTTCAACTTCCTGTGGAGCCTCGGTGGCAACGGATTCGGAAACTGACGACGACCAATTGAATCTGCTTTGAAACTGCAACAGCCCCGGACTGGTGGAAACCCGTCCGGGGCTGAATGCTTTGAGAGCCATCAGCGGCTGCTGGTCCGACGAGTTTCAGGGGCTCGTGACCTGAGCATCGCGGGGAGCCGGAACTTCATCGTCACTGACTGACTCTGCGTCCCCGCTGACTTCGTCAGCTGTTTCCGCCTGCGAGTAGCGGTTAGTGCGGCGATCGAGAATTACCCGAGCAGCCTCACGGACTTCTTCATCACCGAGGCGACGCAGGTTACCGATCTGGGTGAGCGGCTCGATTGTGCGAGCGACGCGGCCAAGCGTGGTTTCCATCATAGCGATTTCAAGCAGCGTGCGGCGGAGCGATTCCAGCGATCGAATGTGCAGCGATACTTCGGCCTGGAACTCGTTGAGAATCTCGAAGTTCTGCACAGCGGCAGTGACCTGTTCAGTCGCTGTGGCCAGCTGCTGCTGGATGTTCAGCAAAGCCTGAAGGTTCCGCTGAGCAGTGGCGATGCGTTCCGCTTCGCCACCCAGCATCGCATTGAGTTCGTTGAGCTGACGAGCATTATCAAGAGAAGCCTGCAGCTGTTCAGATGCACCGAGCACGCTGGTGCGAAGATCAGCGAGTCCATGAATGCCGGCCGCTGCCTGCGGCAGATTCTCAGACGCTGCGACGACACTGTCACGCAGTCCCACGAACTGATTAAATTTCTCGGCTGCAACAGCAACTTCGTCAGACTCAGCGATCACCCGCTGAGCCAGATCTGCCATGCGCGCAGCACCTTTACTGGCCTGCTCGTAATTTCCAGAGGAAGCAATCAGACGGTTTTGAAGCGCCACGATGCCCTGCAGCGACGCATCGGCTACCTGCGTTCCCTCGGCACCGTCAAGAATTGACTGCTGCAGTGCTTCCATCGCTGAAAGCTGTTCACCCGCCGCGATCGTGCGGTCCCTGCCGGAAATCAATCGATCCTGAACCTCTGAGATGTTCTGCACTGAAGCCATCGCATCAGCGGCCGCCACCCCTTCCTGCTCCACCGATTCACGCAGAGCACGGATGTCCGACAGACTGCTGCGAAGGGTCGAAAGCTGCCCGGCCTGCTGATTCAGACTGGTGAGAAGATCGTTGGTTCTGCCCGCAGCACTTCCGGCTGCTACGAGGCGACTCATGCTGGTTTCGGATTTATCGAGACGCGTCTGGATGCGGTCAAGTCGCCCTTTGAGTGGACCGACGACCAGCAGCTGGATGCCGAAGAACACCACTCCCAGCCCCATCAGGATGCTCAGCCAGAGATACTGGCGAAATGCCCGAACTTCCGAGTGATTCTGACGCTGAATGGTTGTCTGGTTTATGCCGTTCAATGCTGTACCCTCCCCCAACAGAATTCCCCGACTCCCGCTTGCACTGTGAAATACGGCTTGCAGGTCGCCGCTACGACGGCGCAGCCAACTTCGTGTGTATCGCCCTGGTCATCGGCAGAATTTGCCGGATCCCGGCCAACTCCAGTAAAACTCTCAATTCACGCAATGGACTCAGCCGCACGGAACGCCCTTAGCGATCACTCCAAACCTGCCACAGGATTTCTCTTTCCCATTTCGGCAGTTTCTGCCAGACTTTCTGCTGTGACACTCAAATCCGTCGGAAACAATCGAAGGAGCGGGGATTTTTGTTGACTCGCAGAGGAAAGCGACTTCCGTCGGATCGTTTGTCCGATCTGCTTCGCGATCAGGGGCTGACTGAGTGCGCGCGGTGGTCGGAATGCGAGCCGATTGTGCGAGAACTTGCTCGCGAACTGCCGGACTTCGACTCTGTCTGGCTGGATGCCATGGTTCAACGGGAGCTGCTGACTCCATGGCAGGCATCCCAGTTGCAGCTGGAGCAGCCGGGTCGCGTGGTTGTGGGTGGTCGCCAGCTTCGAGAGCCGCTGGGATCCGCGACATTTCTGGCCCTCGATCCGGCTTCCCGGTCACTGCAGGTCATGAAGCGAGTGGCTGGTTCAGGAGAACGGATGACGGCGTTGCTGGAGACCATGAAGCGGTCCGGGGCAAGACATCCGCGCAGCGTCGTACTGCCAGCACTGGCCGACATGGACACCGAATCAAACACAATCTCGCTGGCTGCCGCCTGGGTACCGGGATGGGATTTTTCTGAGCTGATTGTTCGAGGTGGTCGTTTGCCGTGGTCGGCCGCAGCAGAGGTGGGGCGGGAGCTGCTGCAGGCGCTGGCATGGTTTGAATCAGCCGGACTCCTGCACGGTGAAATCGTGCTGCGGAATCTGCGGCTCACGCCCGCCGGACGAATTGTGCTGGTGGATCCGTTTTCGCGGCGTTTGAGTCAGCCACGTCCGACTCCGGGTCAGCCGCTGTCGCTCCGTCACTGCGAAGGCATCGCCCCGGAGTTGTTTGGCAGCGCGCGTCCCGCGGATGCTCGCAGCGAAATCCACGCTGCCGGCTGTCTGCTCTGGCAACTTCTCACAGCTCGTGCCCCCGTGGCCTCTGCTGATCCTGTTCGCAGAATGCTCTGCCTGCGAGATCATGACGTACCGGACGTTCGCGGACTCGTGCCCGACTGCCCGGAATGGCTTGCCCGCCTGCTCCTGTCCATGACGCGGCGACTGCCGGAACTTCGCCCAGCCCGGATTGCAGAGTTGGCAGCCGCATGGACTGCAGAAGCTCCTGCGGGCTTCGGCGGCCTGCGGCGCGTTGTGCAGCAGCTGCCGGATCGCCATCAGCGTCGGGCAGCCGCGCGTGCACCCCGCGTCCGCCGCAATACAGCTCCAAAATTCCGCAAACTGCTGCTGACTTCGAGTCTCATCGCCGCCCTGGGAATGCTCGTCTTCCTGCGTCCCGAACTGCTGACGCTGGCGCTGCAGCGAACGCCGCAAACGAGCCCTTCCTTGATACCGTCGCCAATGGAGTCAGAACTGGAACTGCTGCGGCGACAGTCCACGACGCCTCAACCGCTTCCTCAACCGGATGCTGACGGAGTGGTGCGACTGGCTGCTGGACAGTCGTGGCTTGCCGTACCAGTACGAACAGGCGGGCCACTGAAAATAGAATCAACAGGACCAGGGTGCGCACTGATTCTCGTATCGCCGGACAAACCATGGATTCTGCAGGCGGAGACCGTGGAACTGCGCGGGCTGCAGATTCAGCAGCGCGCGGCCGACGCACCGGCTGCGGCGGTCAGCAAGGCAGTCCCCCAGCTGACAGCCGTCCAGTGCAGGTCGCTTACGGTCGAGGACTGTGCAGTGCAGTCACCGTCGGCGGCTGATGAGTTTTCCGGGATTTCGTGGTATGAGCCGCCCGGTGGCGGCGGACAAATCATAATTCGTCGCTGCGTATTCGCCGGAGGTGGCTACGGGGTTGCCATGAATCATCCCCCGGAGTCACTGATTCTGGATAACGTTCTGCTGGCCTGCCGCGGCGGTGGTATGCTTTGCGAAATCTCGGATGCCCACCGCACCCACTGGAAGGCCAGTCTCGATCACATCACACAGCGGTTCGGTTTCAGTGTTGTGGACTTTGTCGTTCACGACGGCAGCGCTGCCGGACCACAGCGGCTGGATGCTGATCTTGCCTGCAATGAATCGGTCTTTCAGCCCCGAATGGCGATTGTCCGCGTGAGACCGGGAGATGGCTGGACGTCCACGTCGATTGGAGTCCGCATCTTCGCTATGAATGACACCACGGGTATCCCTGCTATGGTTCCACCTGAAACCGAACCAGCCGTCTATATTGACAGGAGCCTTGGACAACCTGCCGCACTTCCGGAAACGCAGCTGCCCGATCCGCAGCTGCTGTACGCAGAACTGCAGTTCGCGGAAGAGGGGGAAGGACCATGGGCCACCGCAGAACTGGTGGATTTCGAAGGACCTCGACTGAACGAATTGCTGCCGGGTTGTAAAGTTCGGGAGCTGCCTTCGCTGGTCACACAATGAAAAACGCCCGTCCATGATCTGGACAGGCGCTGTTTGATCTTCGACGAATCACCGCGGAGAGATGATTACTTAGGAGCTTCTTCCTTCGGTGCTTCGGCAGGTGCTTCTTCCTTTGGTGCTTCAGCAGGTGCTTCTTCCTTTGGAGCTTCTTCCTTTGGAGCTTCGGCAGGTGCTTCGGCGGGAGCGGCAGGAGCTTCAGCAGGAGCAGCCGGTGCGCCGCCACCTGTGACGGAGCCAGCATCACCACCAGCAGCAGGAGCAGTACCGCCACCGGACTGTTCAGCCGGAGTGCAACCGACGGTGAGGGAAGCACATGCGAGCAGCACCAGCATACCCAGAGAGCGAACGAATTTCATGAGACCCAGCCTTTCAAAAGACGGTAACAGCAATCGATAAATCGCGGAACCCCCCGTTCCGCAATCGCTGTGACTGAGATTAAACTACGAAAAAGCCACCAAAAAGCAATCAGGGGAGACCAGAAAATACATTAGTTTTCCGCCGAGTTGGCGGATCCGGGCTGTGAGATTGAGGAATTGCAGAAATTGGGAATTGCGGGAGATCAGAATTTTTGCAGGGGCTCTACAATCCTTCAGTGACAGCTGTTTCTCATGTGCGCGTGGCAGGAGCGGGTTGGATGGCAGAGGATCAGGACGATACGCCAGAGGCGAATTCAGAGCATACGGCAGGGATTTTGCCTAAGGAAAAAGTAAAGACATTTCCCACCACCGCTGGCGTTTACCTGATGAAGGACTCGCAGGGTCGAGTGATTTACGTCGGCAAAGCCGTCAATCTCCGCAGCCGGGCGTCCAGTTACTTCACAGCCACCGCAGAAGTTGAACGGCGCACGGCCGAGCTTGTGACCGAAATTGCGGATCTGGATTACATCGAGGCAGAGAGCGAGGTCGATGCCCTGCTGATGGAGGCCCGACTGATCAAAGACATTCAGCCTCGCTACAACAGCCTTCTAAAGGACGACAAGACATTCCCCTACCTGCAGATCACAACTCGCGAGGACTTTCCGCGTGTTGAATTCACTCGGCAGCCTGAGACGAGCGGAGTCAGGCTGTACGGTCCATTCACCAGCGCCGGACAGCTTCGCGGAACCATTGCGGTGCTGCAGAAGATCTTCCGCTTCCGTACCTGCAGCCTTGATATTGAAGAAAACGACGAACGCTGGCGATGGTTCAGACCCTGCCTGCTGGCTTCGATCAACCAGTGCACTGCCCCGTGCAACCTCAGAATCAGTCGCGAAGACTATCGGGAGGACATCCGCAAACTGCGGCTGTTTCTTGATGGTGGCCGCTCCGGACTCCTCAAAGAACTCGAATCTGCCATGAAACAGGCATCGAAGGAGCTCCGATTCGAAAAAGCAGCCCGGATTCGTGACGAGATTAAGGCCCTCGAAAACCTCAGTCTTCGCGGAGATCTCGAAAGTCACGCACAGCCGGAAGTCTTCTATAACGATCCCCGCAAAGGACTCGCCGGACTCAAAAAAGTCCTCGGACTTCCAGATATTCCGCGGCGGATTGAAGGTGTTGACATCGCCCATCTGCAGGGCAGCGATACCGTTGCCAGCCTCGTGCAGTTCATCGACGGTCTCCCCTTCAAGCCGGGATACAAACGTTATCAGATCCGTACTGTGGAAGGAGTTGACGACTTTGCCTCGATGCGCGAAGTGATCACCCGGCGATTCCGCAGGCTGTCCGATGAAGGCGAAGCATTCCCGGATCTGCTCATGATCGACGGCGGCAAAGGACAACTCAACGCCGTCATGGAAACATTTCAGCTGCTTGGTATCACACCACCCAAAACCATTTCGCTCGCCAAACGCGAAGAAGAGATCTATCTGCCGGGTGAGTCGGATCCGATTCGGCTGAGTCGCCATGCGTGGGGATTGAGACTGCTCCAGTATGTCCGCGACGAAGCGCATCGATTCGCCCAGCACTACCATCACATGCTGCGTCGCCGTTCATCACTCGGTGATGCTGCGGCAGGAAATAAAAGGACGGGAAAACGCGGCGGACAAAACCGGCCCCGCGGATCCGGACCCGCGCGCCAGACGCCGACAGACGAACAGTAACACCAGAACTTCCGGAGCCGTTTTCGCATGAACAACTCCCGCCTGCAGCAACTCTCCGCACGACTCCAGGACCGGATTCGTGAAGCCATCATTCGCCGACACAAACGCAGTGGTGCCGTGCTCTTCAGTGACACCACCCTGCGGGATGGCGAACAGATGCCCGGAGCAACGCTCGATCCACATGATAAGCTCCGCATCGCCAAAGCACTCGAACAGGTCGGCGTCCATTCTCTCGATGCCGGCTTCCCCGCCAGCTCCGCCGCAGATGTCGAAGCCATCCGGCTCATGATCGGCACCGTCACCGGACCAGTGCTCACCGGACTCTGTCGCACCGTTCGAAGTGATGTCGATGCGGCAGACGAAGCTCTGTACGGAAACCCCGTCCACAAACGCGGTGTGAGCCTGTTCTGTGGAACCAGCCCTCTTCATCGGCAGTACAAACTGCAGAAAAGTCGAACAGAGATTCTGCGGATCATCACCGACACCGTAGGCTACGCGGCTGAAAAATTCCGAATCGTTGCCTTCAGTCCCGAAGACGCCAGCCGCACCGAAGCTGATTTTCTCTGCGAATGTTACCGTGAAGCGATTGCTGCCGGAGCGACAACCGTCGGTTTTCCCGATACGGTCGGCCTGTTAACGCCCGAAAAAACTCGTGGCTTCATGCGCGCAATTCAGGATGGTGTGCCATCGCTCGATCGCGCACTCCTCGCTGTACACTTCCATAACGACCTCGGACTCGCCGTTGCCAATACACTCGCATCCATTTCCGAAGGAGCCAATGTGGTGCAGTGCACTGTCAATGGCATCGGCGAACGTGCCGGAAACGCTGCACTCGAAGAAGTCGTCATGGCACTCACACTTCATCCCGACCAGTATGCTCGCCGACACTCTATCGATACCACGCGACTGGCCCCGCTCTGTCAGCTGGTGGCCGAGCTCACCGGCGTGACGATTCCCCGCATGAAGCCAATCGGCGGCGCAAACATCTTCGCCACCGAAGCAGGCATTCATCAGGACGGACTCCTGAAGAACCCCGACACCTATCTGCCCTTCCGCCCGGAAACCGTGGGCGGTGGCGAAATCAGTCTTGTACTGGGACGCCACAGCGGCCGCCGCGCTGTTTCTCACAGACTGCAGTGCCTTGGCATTCCACACGACGACGCCTTCACTGCCGCCATCGCCGAACGCATCAAACGGCTCCCCAGAGGTTCCGTTGTGGATGATGCCCTGCTCAGATCGATTTCCCAGGCCGTTTCTAGTTCAGCGAAATAAAACCATCTTCGCTGCTGCCGCGGTCGCCCTCCGCAACGTATTCCAGCCGACCCTTTGCAGCATCCTGAGTAATCTTCAACTTATAGGTCTCGCCATCCGCTGCTGTTCCCGTTCCCGTATAGCCACCCGCGGCGGCTGTGAGCGTGATGCTGCTGAGCTTCAGCCGCTGGCTGATTTCCGCCTCGACTTTGGGCTGCTTCCACGTCCCGGGCGTTTCCGTGGCGCAGCCAGGGAATAACATCACCGACAGCAGAAATCCGACACATCTGGAAAATCGCTTCACTGAGCCTCGTCCTCAAAAATGCCCGACTGGCCGCACGAGCACAACTGGCTTTGTCGCCAAAAGCTCGCGCCCGCAAAGCATCATGTCGGACGGCACGATTGGAATCAAGTCAGTCGCGGAATGAAGCCCGAAGGCGTTGGAAGTCCTTTCGCAGAGCGAAAGGCGACACAGTAACCGCCATCGGGCTCCCGCCCAACCGCTTGTCCGCATAGTTCAGCCGCATGGCGGCAGCCTGCGGGCAAACGGCCCTGCAAACGAACCAACAACGCCACCAGCCAGCGCGCGCACCTCCGGTGCGAAACACAGCCGGGGACTGCGATAGTCGTCTTTCGCTCCGCGAAAGAACCGCATTGGAGCCCCTTTCGCAGAGCGAAAGGCGACAAAGTGACGGCCATTGG
>Ga0172373_10000400_pt1 | contig 71835 bp, 60 predicted proteins | sample Lak10m_2_FD_114546 | JGI IMG/M metagenome (GOLD analysis project Ga0172373, IMG submission 114546) | Freshwater microbial communities from Kabuno Bay, South-Kivu, Congo - kab_092012_10m | ecosystem: Environmental > Aquatic > Freshwater > Lake | place: Democratic Republic of the Congo...
CAGGCGTCGAGGACGCCGCGTGCCTCGACCTCCGTCCATTGCCCGTGCGCCATCGTTGCCTCCGGTCGGCACGATCGGCGGGGGTGGCTATCCGGTCACGACGTCCTCGGCCGGACGGTTACGTTGCAGCAGCATCACCATCGCGAGGAGCGCCGGAGGACAGGGTTCCTGTCCGCGTGGCGCGTAGGCCGCGATGAGCTCTTCCTCGAAGCCGTCAGCGAAAAGCTCGTCGCGGACGGACCAGAGGAACTGGAAGAACTTGCTGGAGGCGCGGAGGCGCTTCGCGACCGCGCTCTCCTCCTTGGATGGCGTTCGGGACCACAGCATCCGGGTCGTAGATCATCCCGTGACGACGTCGTCGACCCACCCCTTGGCCTATGTGGATCGGCCCTAGCAGGCTGCTGAGGCCGAGACGCACCCGGCAGGGTGCTGAAGAAGGCCCGGAAGCGGCCTCTCTCAGCAACCTGCTCGCCGGTCGCTCGCCCTTCAACCCGCCTCAGAACGCCATGCGCAGGGCAAGGCCGACATCGACGGCCTCGTTTTCGAGCGTGAAGCCATCCTCGAGGCCCGGCACGACCGGCAGCGGCGGGATGTCGATGCCGAGCTTGAACTCACCGACGTTACCCCAGTGGCCGACGACAAAGGCGTTGACGGTGACGTACTGCAGCAGCGTGTACTGCACGTCGAAGCGGGTGAGGAACGAGAGGTCGGAGAGGTTGCCGAGCGTCGAGACGATGAGCTGCAGGTCGTTGAAGTGCAGCGGCGACGGCGCGCTGGCGTAGACGGCGAGGTAGTGCTGCCCCGTGTAGAGGGGCGTGAAGCCGCCGTTGAGGAAGAGGAACGGATAGATGGTCGCCGAGCCGTAGCCGGCCTGGTTGTAGAAGTACTCCGCGCCGAGGGCGACGGTATCGGTGTCGGTGTACTTCAGCTGGGTCTCGGCGCCGACGACGCCCTCGAAGTACCATTGACCGTCGGTGTCGACCTCGGTGGGCAGCTCGCCGGCGTCGAAGTCGAGGTCGCCTTCGAAGAGCTTGCGCGAGAGACCGCGGCTGAGGATGCCCTCCGCCTTCACATCGAAGAGCCAGATTCCCGCCGAGACATCGGCGCCAAAGCGCAGCGGCGCCTCATCCTTGACGAAGGAGCTGAGGGCGAGCTCGGCCTCACCCAGCACAAACTCGGCGCGCGCCGCGAGGCCCGTGTCCTTCACGACGTCGACGCCACCGATGATACCGATGAGGTACAGGTTCCATCCGAGGGCCTCGAAGGGGAAGTGCACCTTCACGAGATCAACGCCGACGCGCTGGTCGAAGAAGTCGACGGAGTTGCGGATCTCCTGGTTGATGAAGTCGGTCGGGTTCCAGAAGCGACCGGTACCCCAGCGGATGCGTTGACGGCCCGCAGTGACGTAGGCGACCTGACCGAGGTCGAACTTCACCCAGGCCTGCGCCAGCTGGAGCGTGAAGGGCTGCTGCTCGACGCCGAGGAAGTTCTTCTCGCCGGGCAGCACCGTGTAGTCGAAGTTGAAGCGAAGCTGGGCGTAGCCGCGGACGCGATCGTTGGGACGAACATCGGCGAAGGTGTCGAGCAGCGAAGGCCCGACGATGGTGCCGTCGTTGATGCCGCTGCCTTCGCGGAAGCTGGAGTTCAGACGCAGGAAGAGCTGCCCTCCGAGCGCGAGGGCGTTGTCGCGCTCGTCGAGCAGCCCGGTGCCGGGCGCCGACAGCACGCCGGGCGTGAGGGTCGAGGGCTCACTACCGCCGAAGAGGTCGGCCTCGCGATCGGCGCTGGACGCCGGTGCCGTCGACGACGACGACGACGACGACGACGACGACTCGAGGGGCGACGGCGGGGGCTCCGACGCGTCGCCGAACATGTCCGCCTCGCGGTCGGCGGTGGCGGCGGGCGGGGCCTCGCCGGTGGCGACCTGTGCCGCGAGAGCCAGGCCGAGCGGGATCCAGATGCTCATGGGTGCCTTCCGTCAGCGGGACTTCGACTCGAGCCAGGCCTTGGTGAACAGGTTGGCGTCGAGGGGCCGCAGGTCGGTCTCCTTGATCACGATGATCGAGCTGTTGCCCTTCTCGACCTCGTCGAAGATGCGGATCTCGGCAGGGAAGTAGACGTCGGCCTTCTTCGACTCCGAGTAGAGCTTCGACCACTTCGGGTAGTAGGTGGTGCGCAGCAGCGTCCCCGAGAGGGCCTTGTCTTCGCGCTTGAGGATGTTGCCGGTGGCCTTGTCGATGTAGAGGTCGACCATCGGGAAGGCGACGTCGACGCCGTCCTTCACCTTGAGGGCGAGGTGGTGCACCTCGAAGCGGCCGAGCTTGTCCTCGCCGACGTAGCCCGGCGTGTACTCGTCCGAGAGGCGCGACTCGTCGAAGTCCTGGCGGTTGGAGCTGGTGCCGCCGATGCGCTCACGCTCGGTGCGGCGCTCCCACTTGCCGACAGTGGGGTCGTAGAAGAACAGGTTCTTGTCGAGCCGCAGATAGCCCTTGCCCGCCTCGGTCTTTGGCTTCGTGAACAGGATCATGAGCTTGTCGTCGGCGTCGCGCCGATAGAAGGCCACCTCGAAGGCGGTATCGGCCTTGCCGCGCTCCTTCTGCTCCAGGTACGCCGTCGAGCGGTAGTCGCCGGTATTCTGCTGTCGGTCGTCGATGACCTTGAGCATCTCGATGAGCTCGGCCTCGGTGGGGGCCGCCTGCGCCGCCCACGACGTCACGAGGGCCAGCACGAGGGAGATCGGGATGATGCGCATGGGGGACTCCTGTCTCTCACAAACGGACGTTGAAGGGTCGGGCGCGATTCCCCGGCCGGCAGCCGGGGATCGTCTCAATCGACGGACTGCATCGCGGTCACGGGCGAAACCCGGGCCGCGCGCATGGCCGGCCAGATGGCGGCCGCCGCCGAGACGGCGGTCAGGGTGACGACGGCGACGACGGCGTCGATGACGCGCGGCACCAGGTGGAGGGTGTCGGAGAGCAGCACGACGCGCATGGCCTCGACGTCGATCCGGATGGTGGCGGCGTCGAGGCCGGCGGCGGCAGCCACGCCCACGACGGCGCCAAGGCCCGACGCCAGCAGGCCGAGGATCGTGGCCTCGATGAAGAACATGAAGAGCACGGCGCCGCGGCCCATACCGATGGCGCGCAGGGTCCCGATCTCCCGGGTCCGCTCCCGCACGGCGATCGTCATCGTGTTGGTGATGCCGACGACGATGACGATGGCCAGCAGCATCACGAGGGCGAGGCTCACGCCGCGGAGGCCGGCGATGATCTTCACGAGGAAGCTCGACTCGTCCTCCCACGTCGTGACGTCGAGCTTGGCGCCGGTCCAGTCCTCCTGCGGCACCGTCTGCAGCAGCTTGATGAAGAACGGCTGACCGTCGTGCTCAAGCTGGGCATAGCCGCGCTCGGCGAGGCCCGCCCGCAGCTTGTTCATCGCGGCCGTGCTCTTGTTGATGTCGTCGAGGTAGATCTGCACGGCGCCCGAGACGTCGGGTTTGAACTGGTACAGCTCGATGACGAGGCTCTTGGGCGCAAAGGAGGCAAACGACGACAGCAGCCCGAGATCGCGCACGATGGCGACGACGGTGGCCTCGGCCGTGTTGCTCTGCCCCTTGAGGGTCTCGGTCCGGATGGTGACCTGGTCGCCGACGTCGACCTTGAGGCGCTTCGCCTGTCCGGCGAAGAGCATGATGGTGTTGGGCTTCGCGAGGTCGGCGAAGGAGCCCTTCGTGCGCTCGGGCTCGGCAGGGTTCTCGATGTAGTCCTTGGCCGGCGCGAGGGCGAGGATGTCGAAGAGGGCCTGCTCCTCGGCGGGGTCGATGCCGTTGACACCGGCCTGGACCGTCCCCTTGTCGGAGATGATCTTGCCCCAGCCCCGCATGCGGTCGACGATGCGGACGGCGTCGGTTCCGAGGATCTCCTTCGCCTCCTGCCGCAGCTTGCCGACGCCGAGCACGACCGTCTGCGAGTCCGTCGGCGTGGCCTTGTAGTAGCCGCCAATGTTGACGTGACCCGACGAGATGTTCGTAGCCGCGCGGATGAGGTTGTCCGTCACACCCGCCGTCAGCGCGAGCAGCAGCATGAAGAACAGGGTGACGAGGAAGAGCGCCGTGCCGAGGAACGCGGTCCGGCGACGAGAGGCGAGCAGGTTGTTCAGCGCGATGCGGAGGACGAGCATGGGCTCACTCCTTTCCCTGCATGGCGACGACGGGCTGGACGCCCACCGCGAGCCGCGCTGGATAGAGGGTCGCAAAGACGGCAACGATGAGGGTCGCAAGGAGGCCGGCGAGGACGTTGCCAATCGTCACCGTCGGATGGAGGCGCGGACCACCAAAGATGACCTGGAAGACATCGGCCGGCGCCGGGATGCCGACCTGGTGCAGCCAGGCGACGAAGGCAACGCCGGCGATGGCGCCGCCGATGCCGGCGATGGAGCCGAGCACCGCGGTCTCGAAGACCACCATCGCGTTCACGAACCCCTTCTGGGCGCCAATGGCGCGCAGCGTGCCGAACTCGCCGACGCGCTCCAGCGTGGCCATCACGAGCGAGTTGTTGAGGATGACGATGGTGACGAGGAACAGGATGACGATGGCGCCCAGCAGGATGGCCCGTACGACGAGCGTCATCTGGCCGATGAGGCCGGTGGCCTGACGCCAGTCCGAGACCTTGCGGCCGAGCCCGTCGGCGACAGCGGCGATGCGGCCGCGGGCGACGTCGGCGTCGACGCCATCCTTGAGGAGCACGCCGACGGAGATGACCATGCCTTCGTTGACGGTGGCCTGATCGAAGGTCGTGATCTCCTTGCGCTCCACCTTCTCGATGACGGCGGTGTCGGTGGCGGCGGCCTCGACCGTCTTCACCTCGACGGCGGCGCTGTCGTCGCCAAAGAGCGCGGCCTCGGCGTCCTCGCGGGCGACGTCGGCGATGCCGGTGGCGGACTTCATGGCGGCGAGCTCGGCGTCGAGGGCCGCGGTGCGCTGGCCATACAGCTCGCGGAAGGTGACGAGGTCCGTGAGCGAGAGCGAGCCGGCGAGGTCGTTCCCCTCGAGACCCTCGATCGTGTAGATGCCGTAGACCTTCGCGTTGATGGAGCGCAGGTAGCCAGCCTTCGTGAACGCGCTCAGCGTGATCGTGTCGCCGACGCGGAACGGGTAGAGCTGGATGTGCGGCGCGATGACATCGTAGAAGAGCTTGTAGCGGCGGTCGAAGTTGGCGTCGTCGAGGGTGAGGAACTCCGTGAGCAGCGCCTCCGAGAGGGGCGTGCCCTCCGGCTTGCCCAACTCCCGCGCGAGAGCCGCCGCCACCGCCGGCACCTGCCTCGGCGGCAGCAGATAGATGATGCGGGGCGAGGCCCGCCGCGCCTTCGCCAGGGTCTCCTGCTGCACCGTCGACGACGCGATCGTGGTTCCACGCGCCAGTTCGCGCTGGACGGTATCGAGGTTCATCGCGACGGCCATCTTGAGGCGGCGATCGAGGAAGCTCTTGCCCACGAGCAGGCCGCGGGTGTTGGGCGGCACCATCTCGCCCTCGAGGATCTTGAGGCGCTTGAACGTCGACGAGAAGCCCTGCAGGTCGGTGCCGACGAGGCGCAGGAAGGTCTGGGTGCCCTGCTCTCCCAGCGGCGCGAGCTTCGTGTCGAGCCAGTCGAGTGTGCCGATGGGGTCGCGCCCGAAGTCCTCCCACAGTGCCGCAGACGCCGCCCGGGCGATGATCGCCGTGGCGTCGTCGCCGGCGACGGTCGTGGCCGCCGTGACCGAGGCCTGCTTCACCTGCTGCTCCTGGAGCACACCGATGATGACCTTGAGGCGATCGCCGAGGGCGCGGACCTCATCGGCGTCGCCGCGGCCGACGGCGTCGCGCAGCGCATTGAGCGTCCGATCGAGATCGCCGGGGGAGCCGACGATGGCCGTCGCGAGGCCGACGGGGACGACGCCGGCGATGTCGTCGACGCCTTTGAGCGCCGCCTGCACCTTCGCGTAGGACTCGACCTCGCCGAGGTCCTCCGAGCCAAGGCCAATGCCACCGAAGAGCGCGAGCTGATCCTTCGCCGTCGCCGACGACAGCTGGAAGTCACCCGAGATGGACTGGACGATCGTGGATCGCGTCGAGCGCTCCACCGAGTCCAGCAGGGCGAGACTCGTCGTCACGAGGAAGGCGCCGAAGGCCATGAGGCCGCCGACGATGATGGTCTTGTTGCGGTGCGCCCGCAGGGACTGCAGGCCGAGGTGCACCAGGAGCCGGATGATGGCGAGCATGGGACCTCAGTGCGCCGCAGCGGCGGCAGCAGGTGACGAGGACGTCGACGCCGACGTCGCGCCGGAGACGATGCGGCCGTCGAGCACGCGCACGACGCGGCTCGCGAGGGCCATGACGGCCTGGTCGTGGGTCGAGAACACGAAGGTGGTGCCCTCCTGCTGGTTGAGCTCCTTCATGAGCTCGAGGATCGACGCGCCCGTCACCGAGTCGAGGTTCGCCGTCGGCTCGTCGGCCAGGACAAGCTTCGGCGTCGACACCAGGGCACGGGCGATGGCGACACGCTGTCGCTGACCACCCGACAGCTCGTTGGGCCGGTGCTTGAGGTACTTGCCGAGACCGACGCGCTCGATGATCGCCGTGACGCGGCGGGTGCGCTCGGCGGCGTCGATGCCACCGCGCAGAAGCAGGGGCAGCTCGACGTTCTGGAAGACGGTGAGCACCGGCACGAGGTTGAAGCTCTGGAAGATGAAGCCGAGCTTCTCGAGGCGCAGTCTCGTCAGCTCCTTGTCGGACAGGCTCGAGGTCACGACGCCGTCGAAGATGACGTCGCCGGCCGTGGGCACGTCGACGCAGCCGATCAGATTGAGCAGCGTCGTCTTGCCGCTACCGGAAGGCCCGGCGATCGTCGTGAACTCGCCGCGATCGATGACAAGGTCGATGCCGTGGAGGGCGCGGACCGTCAGCTTGCCCAGCGGGTAGTCCTTGATGACGCCGCGTACCTCGATGATCCCGCTCATGCCTGCTCCCTGGACCGCGTCTGCCGCGGTGTTCTGGATGTCTTCGTGCGACCGGTCTTGGATGCCGACGGCGGCGCCACCGGGTCGGTCTGCGCTCCGGCCACGGCGCGGGCGGCGGGCCCGATCGCCGCGCCAAGCTCGTCGATGACCGCCGTGAGGGCTTCCGACAGCCTCGCTCGCGTCGCCGGCGTCAGCGGCTGCACCGAGGCCCGCAGATCCGCGAAGCGCTGCCGGACCATCTCCTGGATGACGGCGTCGCCGGCGGGCGTCAGCGCGATCTGACGCACGCGGCGGTCGACCTCGACCTCGGCCCGACCGACCAGGCCGGCTTCCACCAGCCGCTGCAGGAGATGGCTCGTGGCACTCGTCGACAGGCCCGTCCGCTCCGCGAGGCGCGTCATCGGCTGCGGCCCCTCGAAGGCGAGCAGATGCAGCACGACCACCATCGGCATCGACAGGTTGTGCTCGTGGAGGGTTCGCAGCATCGCCGGCATGCCCTCGGCCCGCGCCGCATGCATGGCGAGCGCCGACCAGCGCATCAACACGGCGGCGACGTCGTCGACCGACGGGGCGCTGGCGGTGCGGTCCGGGGAGCTCTTCCGAGGCATGGGATGTTCCTAACCATGGGAACATCGCAGCGCAACGATGATCCGATCCATCACAAGATCGTCGCGTTGGGAAGAGGTCTCAGCGGTAGCCGAAGGCGAGCAGGTGCGAGAAGGCGTTGCTGGCGCCGTGATAGGCGACCGCACCGGTGATGCTGCCGGCCCGCCGGGTCAGGGCCGAGAACACGAAGGCGGGGAAGAACGGTCCCAGCCGCGCCGGGTTGTACTCGCCGAGGAAGTGCCCGAGCGCAAAGAGCGCCGACGCGATGACGACGGTGCGCCCGAGCGGCAGCCCCAGCACCGAGCGCGTCGTGGGCCACCAGCGCTCGAGGCGGGTCTCGACGAAGCCGCGATAGAAAAGCTCTTCGGGCAGCGCGATGAGCAGGGTGTTCTTCAGCCACACCATCGCGAGGTCGGGGGGCACCCTGAAGCCGCGCCACGGGTGACCAAGCGCCTCCTGCCAGACGTGATGGGAGACGGCGAAGATCGGAAACGTGAGCGCCGCGACGACGAGCGCCCGGCGGAGATCCTCGAGGAGCGGTCGCCAGCGGAGGCTCGCGCCGCGCCCGTAGTGCCCGAGCCATTGCGCGACCGCACCGGGGCGCCCGCGCCAATGCCGACGACGGCGCCCCCGCACAAGGCGCGCCCGCAGCGCCGCAATGGGCCCGAGCAGCAGGCCGTGGGCGTGGATCGCATGGGACTCGGGGAGCTCGCCGCCCCGCTGGATGAGCCAGAGCGGCACGTAGAGCTGGAAGGCGGCAATGCCGGTGAAGATGATGTCGCCGAAGCCGACGCCGCGAGCGATGTGCTTGCCGATCCAGAGGGCGAGCAGCAGCCCCACGGTGGCCTGCAACGCCTCCACGGCGCCATACCGGGCCCGCTCCGTCGGCGTCACACCTCGACCCCGGCGTGGCGAAGGCCCGCGAGGATCGCCACCGCGGCGGCCCGCTGGTCGCCTGGGGCCTCGGCCGCGTAGTCGACGCAGGCGAGGAGCCGCAGCCCGGGATCGCCCCCCAACACCACGACCCGCGGCCGCGTCGGCAGGTCCTCGAGGTCAAGCAGCGCCCGCAGGAGGGCCGACCGACGCCGGGCACCGACCAGCACCAGGGCCGCATGACCGACCGCCGCCTTGCAGGCCTCGACGTCGTCATCAACGACGACGACGTCGCCGATCAAACCGGCGAGTTCGTCGCGCAGGGTCGTTGACGACGGCGTCATCGCGACGACGACGCGGGGGAGCTCGGCGGCCGTCTGGGAGCGTGTGGGCGTGAAGAACACGGGCGCTGGCGCGCGGGCGCGATCGGGATCCGTCCGCTCATCGAAAGGCTCATCCTCGATGGGCTCGCCGGGGACCAGGGTCGGCTCGCCCAGCGCCGACAGGCTCTTGCCCGGCGCCGTCGGCACACGTTGGGCATCGGCGCGCGTGGGATCGTGGAGGGCCTCGACGCGGCGGACCTCGCGGGTCGGATCCTCGAGCGCGGTCGACAGGCGCAGCGGCGGCACCACGGGGCGGCGCGGGACGTTGACGTCGACGGTGGGTTCCTCGACGGAGCGGACCCCCTGCACATATCGGAGCGCCTCCGCCGTCGACTCCGTCAGGAACTCCGGGTTCTGCTGCCTGCCATCGGCGACGAGCGTCCCCACCAGCGCGCCGGCGTTGAGCACGAGGCCATAATGCTTGTCGAGTGACCGCTGCAGGATCGCGTCGTCACAGACGAGGGGCTCTACCCGCAGCCCGGTGGCCGTCTCGACGGTTCGGATGGTCTCCTCGTCGGTCGGGTCGGACATCGCCAGGTAGAGCAGGCTGCCCGCGACGCCTGGCTTCACCCCGATCGGCAGGACGCGGTATCGCTCGGCCGCGTGGCGCGGCACCACCTCGAGAAGCCGGGGGTGGACCTCGACGGCGAAGACATCGATGAACTCGTAGCGCAGCGCCCGCGACAACAGCCGAGCGAGTCGGGCGCCGTCGACGACGTTGAAGGCGACCAGCACGTTGGCGACCGGGCGCTGCACCTGCAGCGCGTGGGCCTCGGCCTGCGCCAGCACCGTCGGGTCCACGGTCCGCGTGCTGAGGAGCAGGTCGCGCAGGCGCATTCAGCCCCCGGCCGGCGCAAACAGGCGAGCCAGGCGAGCATCGGTCTCGTCGTCGACGACATCGTCGAGGGCGGCGAGATTCTCCTCGAGCTGGGGCATCGTCGTCGCACCGAGGATCACACTCGCGACGCCGGGCTGACGCAGGGCCCAGGCGAGGGCCAGGCGCGTACGCGAGGTGCCCCGCTCCTTCGCGATCTCCGCGAACTGCTTCACCTTCGCCATCTTCTCGTCGGTGAGGAAGGTCTCGCGCAGCCACTCGAGCTTCTCGAGCCGCGAGCCGAGGGGGATGCCGTCGTCGTACTTGCCGGTGAGCACACCGCTCGCGAGCGGGCTCCACACGACGAGCCCCATACCCAGCGATGTCGCGGCCGGCCGCACATCGGCCTCGAAGCGCGTCCGCGCGAGCAGCGAATACTGGGGCTGCTCGACGACGGGTGCGTCCCAACCGCGGCGATTGCACAGGGCATGGACGTCGCGCAGTTGCGCCCCCAACCACTCCGAGGTGCCCCAGTAGAGGACCTTGCCTTGACGGACGAGGTCGTCCATCGCGCGGGCCGTCTCCTCGACCGGCGTCGCCTCGTCGAAGCGATGACAGAAGTAGAGGTCGAGGTAGTCGGTGCCAATGCGCTTGAGCGACTTCTCCACGCTCTCGATGATGTGCTTGCGCGAGAGTCCACGGTCGTTGACGTCGTCGGACATCGGCCAGAAGACCTTCGACGAGATCACGAGCTCGTGCCGTGGGAGCTGCCGAAGCACCGCCCCCATCCGGCGTTCAGCCTCGCCGCGGGCGTAGACATCGGCGATGTCGAAGAATGTCACCCCGGCGTCGAAGGCGCGCCTGATGATGCGCTCGATGAGGTCGTCGTCGGTGACGGCGGCACCGAAGGTGGTCCAGCCCCCGAGAGAGAGCGCGCTCACCTTGACGCCAGCACGGCCGAGACGGCGGTACGGCATCCCTTCCCTGCTCATGCCAACCTCCAGTCGGGGGACGTCGGAATCCACCAGCGCAGCTGAGGCATTCCCGACACGCGAAGCGCGTCGGGCACTATTCGTCGTCGTCTTCGCCCGGCCAGGCGTCCTTGTACGACGGTCGCTCCCGGAGGCGCTCCCGCCATGAGCGGACGCGGGGGAAGGCGTCGAGGTCGACGTTGAGCTGGTCGAGCAGGTCGAGCAGCGGCGTCGCCAGCGTGTCGGCGACGCTGTAGTCGCCAGCGAGGAACGCGCGACGCGCCAGGTGTCGGTCGAGGACGTCGAGGTGACGATCCAGCTCGGCGCGTGAGCGGACGCGGACCTTGTGCGACTTGTCGGCATCGTCGAGGACGTGTTCCTCGCAGTACGACGTCCACAGCTCGACCGCGAAGCCCGTGCCGATGTAGCTGAGCCAGCTGTAGGCCTCGCCGCGTGCCGTCAGGTCCGTGAAGCCCAGGGGCGACTGCGGGAAACGCTCGGCGAGGAACAGCAGGATCGCCGGCGACTCGAAGATGGCCAGCTCAACACCGCCGGGCCGATGCTCGACAAGCGCGGGCAGCCGGCCGAACGGGCTGCGCTTGAGAAACGCCGCGGTCCGGGGCTTCGTGAGGTCGACGTCGCGGGGGGTGAACTGCACCTGGCATTCATTCAACCCGACGCGCACGGCGACGCAGAACGGCGACGGGCGGTACTCATAGAGGGTGAACGGCGGGGCTTTCGAGGTCGTCGTCATCATCCTGCTCCGCAGCCCCGGCCGTCTCGCGTCGACCGGTGCCGCCCGCCCGGGGGGCGTCATGCCCGGCACGCCGGGACCACTCAAGTCGCCCGACCCTAGCGCCAAAGCGGCGCGGGATGCGAGTTTGCCGTTGGTGTGGGCCTGACTGCTACGGTTCGGCGCATGGAGTCGCAGCAGCGGTGGCCGGGCCGGATCGGCGGGGTGGTCGTCCTCCTCGTCACGGCCCTCGTCTTCGCCGGCGCCGTCGGCCACGACTTCGTCAACTACGACGACAGGGGCTACGTCTTCGACAGGCGGACCCTCCAGGGCCTGACCCCGCAGAACCTCATCGAGGCCTTCACCGGCATCATCCTCGGCAACTACCACCCGCTGGCGTGGCTGTCCCACATGGCCGACGTCGAGGTGTTCGGCCTCGACCCCCGGGGTCACCACGCCGTCAACGTCGCCCTCCACGCCGTCGTCGCCGTCGTCGCCCTGCGGCTGCTCCGGCGCCTGGGGCTCGGGATTGCCGAGGCCGGGGCCCTGACCCTCGCATTCTCGCTGCATCCCCTGCGGGTGGAGTCGGTCGCGTGGGTCTCGGAGCGCAAGGACGTCCTCTGTGCCCTCTTCTACCTCTTCGCCGTCGAACGCTGGCTCGCCCCTGGACGCTCGCGCGCGCTCGTCGCTGCCCTCGGCCTGCTTGCCCTGCTGAGCAAGCCCATGGCGGTGTCGCTGCCCGCCGTCCTCGTCATCGTCGACGTCGTCATCGCCGGCCGGCCCTGGCGCGACGCCGTGCGGGACAGCGCACCGCTGTGGGCGCTCGCGATCGTGCTCTCGGTCATCACCCTCCGCGTCCAGCAGGACGCGATGCTCGGCGAGAGCCTGGTGCCGCTGTCGCTGCGCCTGCAGACTGCGATCGCCGCCCAGGGCGCGATCTACCTGCCAGCCACGCTCGCCCCCACGTGTCTCCACACCCCCTACCTCTACCCGGAGGCATGGCCGACGCCGACGCTGCTGGGGTCGGCCATCCTCGTCGTCATCGGCGGCGTCGTCGCCTTCGCCTGCCGCCGTCGCGCGCCACTCGTGACCGCCGGGCTGCTCTGGTACGTCGTCGTCTTCGCCCCCGTCGCCGGCGTCATCGGCGTCGGCATCGCCCCCGCCGCCGACCGCTACACCTACCTCCCCTCGATCGGCCTCGCGATCGTCGGCGCCGGGGTCGTCCTCGCGGTCCGTCGGCTGCTCCCCCGCCTGGCGTGGGTGCCAACGACGGTGCTCGCGGCCTGGACCGTGGCGTTGATCCCCATGACGCTTCTGCAGGTCGACGTGTGGCGCTCGACGCGAAGCCTCTGGTCCCAGGCCCTCCACTGCGAACCCGACCACCCTGACGTCCTCACCTTCATGGCCCGCGAGGACCTCGCCGAGGGGCGCCTGACCGAGGGACGGGATCGCGCGGCCCGCGCGCTGGAGATTCGTCCCCACATGCCCGGCACCTGGGAGCAGCTCGGGGTCTTCGAGCTCCTCCTGGGGCGGCTGCCGCAGGCCCGGGACGCCTTCATCGAGTCACTCTCCTGGCAGCGTGAGGGTCAGGCGGTCGCCCACACCGGCCTCGGCGTCGCACTCCTGGCCCTCGGGGAGACCGAGGCAGCCCACCGGGAACTCGCGCTCGGGCGCGGGCCCCTTCCGCGCCATGGCACCGAGCTTGCTGCTGTCCTGAATCGGATCAACGAGCCGGAGCTTGCTCGCGCCGTGCTGGCGCGCCGTGTTAGCGCAGACCTGAGCCCACAGCGGGCCGAACCCCGGGGAACGCCATGAAGAATCGAGCCTTCACCCTCATCGAGCTCATGGTCGTCGTGGCCATCATCGGCATCCTCTCCGCCGTCGCCATCCCGAACTTCCAGAAGTTCACGTGCCGGTCGAAGAAGGTCGAAGGCAAGTCCGGCCTCAACCTGATCGCCAAGGCGGAAGAGGCGTACCGGGCCGAGCAGGACGAGTACGCCTTCGGCCCCGACGGTGACCTTCTCGTCGGGGCCATCATGACCGGCCGGAAGTACTACGACTACGGCATCGTCCCCTTCGCCGCCCCCGACGGCGGCCCTGGCTTTTTCGTCACCGCCACCGGACTGCCGGGCAGCGACATGACCGGCGACGTCATGACCATCGACTCCAACTTCGTGATGGTGACCGACGTGATCGACGTGTGCCGCTGAACGTCGCCTGAGGTGACGGTTTTCGGCACCGTCGCCATCCCGCACCGCGTTCCAAGCGCATTCATGGCCTGGCCCGGAACGTGCTCTTCAACAGGTCATCAGGAGGTCCGCATGCAGAAGGTTTCCAAGGGCTTTACCCTCATCGAGCTGATGGTCGTCGTGGCCATCATCGGCATCCTCGCCGCCATCGCCGTCCCGAACTTCGTCAAGTTCCAGTGCCGCTCCAAGCAGTCGGAGGCCCGTGGCAACCTGAAGGCGATGTACGTCGCCCAGGAGAGCTACAAGGCCGAGTACGACTCCTACGGTGACGTGGCTGCGATCGACGGCCAGGCCGCCGCGCAGACCGCCACGAACGAGATCGGCTTCGTGCCGAAGGGCAACCGCCTCCGCTACATCTACTCCGCGGCCGACGACGGCAACACCGGCACCGCGGCGACCTTCGGCGGCACGGCCGCCGGCGGCTCGACCGACACGCAGGAGATGGCGGGCGACCTCTGGACGGTCACCGAGCTCAACGACGTCTGCAACTCCATCATCGCGCGTGGCACCCCCTGCACGCCCGGCGACCGCCCGATCGCCGACTCCAACGTCTGCGACTGACGTCAGCCCGTGAAGCAGGCGATTCTCGCGCTGCTGCTGCTGGTCGCGACCGGATCCATTCCGGTCGCGACCTCTTTTGTGGAGCGGGTGGATCGCCCGCCGCCCCTCGCTGCCGCGCGTCTGGCGGGCCTCGGCCGCGACGAGGCGGCCGGCGCCGTGTACTGGATGATCACCACCCAGAAGATCGGCTCTGACCGCTTCGCCCGCGCCAACTTCCCCGTTCTGGAGGAGTGGCTCGAGGCCGTCTTCGCGCTCAACCCCTACCTGCGCGATGCCTACCTCCTCGGCACCGTGGTCTTGCTTGTCGACAGTGAGCGTGCCCCCCGCATGCAGCGCCTCCTGGCGCGAGCCGAGGAGCGGTTCCCCACCGATTTCCAGTTTCCGATGCTGTTGGGGATCTCGGCCTATTTCGGTGAGCTCGACGCAGCCCGCGCCGCCACCCACTTCCAGCGGGCGGCGACGAAGCCACTCGCTCCGCCCTTCCTCTCCCAGTTCGGTGAGCGCCTGTCCCGGGACACCGCCGACTGCGGCGCCCTCCTGGTCAACCTCCGGACGCTCGCGGCATCCTCGACGGTCGGCGACGCGTACAAGAAGGCGGCGGGGCCCGTGCTCGAACGGTGCTTGAAACGCGAGCTCGAACAGGCGGCGGCGGCCTTCAAACTCCGCAATGGTCGTGTGCCCGAAGGCCTCGATGAGCTGCGCGCTGCTGGCTACGTACGGGCAACCCCACCGGCCCCACCCGGCAAATGCTGGGTCGTCATCAACGTGAACGCCTATCTGCAGGATTGTGGCAGGGACTGACGGATGGTCATCGAGTTCCAGAAAGTCGGCAAGGTGCTCCCCACCGATGTGAAGGGCCGACGACCGGTCCTCCTCCGGGAGATCTCGTTTGGGGTCGGCGCCGGCGTCTGCCACGGCTTCGTCGGCGCCAACGGTGCGGGCAAGTCGTCGTCGATCCGCATCGCTGTGGGCGCCATGCGCCCCACCACCGGCACCGCGCGCCTGCGCGGGCTCGATCCTCACGACCTCGCGGCGCGTCGAGGTCTCGGCTACGCCCCCGACGTCGTGGCGCTCGATACCTCGCTGACGGCACGCGAGACGATCGCGTTGCACTGGCGCCTGCTCGGCCACCGGGGCGCGCCACCAGAAAACGCCCTGGACGTCGTGGAGCTCGCCGACCGCTCCCGCGAACCCATTTCGGCCTTCTCGAAGGGCATGGCCCAGCGCCTGTCGCTGGGGCTCGCCCTCCTTGGCGATCCCGACATCCTCATCCTCGACGAACCCATGAGCGGCCTCGACCCCGTGGGCCGCGACCTCGTTCGCCGGATCATCCGCGAGCGCCATGCCGGCGGCGCGACGGTGTTCTTCTCGTCCCATGTGCTCAGCGACATCGAAGACCTCTGCACCGAGGTCACCGTCATCGAGAAAGGGACGACCCGCTACTCCGGCCGCGTCGACGCCCTCCTCGGCGGCACGGTGGGCCACCGGGTCACGTTCGATACCCGCGACGTCGCGGACCCCGGCGCGCTCGGCCTCGAGCCGAAGGACGGCCGCGGCGTCCGTGTTGTTGACACCGATGATGCCCTCGTCGACCTCCTGCAGCGTGCACGCGCCGCCGGCGCCCGCATCGTCGGCATCGAGACGGAGCGCCCCACGCTCGAGCAGGCCGTCGTCGCCCTCGTCGCCCGGAGTACGCCATGAGCGCCTGGTTCCTCGCCGTGGCGGCCCTCACGCGGGCGACGACGACGGCCATCTTTCGCAGCCGCATCTATGTCGGCCTCATCGCCGCCGGCGCCCTGCTCGTTGGCCTCGCGCTGATGCTGGCGGAGCTCGCCGTCGGTGAGATGGTGACGTCCCTCGTCGACATCGGCCTCGCCTTCATCGCGCTCGTGATCTCGATGCTGGCCATCGTCAACGTCTGCAGCAACCCCGCCAGCAACAGCAACCCACGGCAGGTGATCACCATCCTGTCCCGCCCGATCGAGCGCAGCGCCGTCGTCGTCGCCCGCTTCCTCGCCGTGTCCGCCCTCGCGGTCGTGGCGTCGCTGCTGCTCGGAGCGCTGCTGGCGGTTGTCGTCGGTGTCATCGGCGGACCGGCGCTGGCACTGCGGACCTTCGTCGCCGCGCTGGCGGGGTCCCTGGAGTCCGTCGTGATCGCGAGCGTCGCCCTGCTGCTGTGGTCCCGACTCGGCACGACGACGGCGCTGACGCTCGCGATCGTCGTCTTCCTGCTCGGTCGGATGGACACCACGACCGTCGAACTGCTCGACAAGGGCACCTTTGGACCGGCGACGCCGCTGCTGCGTGGTGTGGCCCACCTTCTGCCGCACCTGAGCCACTTCGATCTGACGGCGTGGGTCCACGGCGGTGGTCCGGCGCCGGCCTGGGCCGCCCTCTATGCCGCTGGCTACGCCACCGCGATGGTGGTGCTGGCCGCCCGGCTGTACCGCGACCGTGACTTCACCTGAGGCCCGCCCGGCCCTCGCCGCGGCGCTCGTGGGCCTGATCTGGCTGACGAGTCTCGGCAGCGGCCTGTGGGGCCGCGACTTCGGCGAGTGCCACTGGGATGAGCCGACGACGCTCCTGAACGCCAGCTTCATGTGGCGGGAGGGGGCTCCCCTGCCCCGCAACTACGTCCACCCGACGGGCTCGGTGCTGCTGCTGGCCGCCGCTCTGGCCCCCGACGTCGCCGGCCACGACGTCGACACCGCCCTCGCCGGAGCGGCAGCGCGCCGGCGCGCGATCCTGCGGGGGCGGGCCCTCTTCATCGCCGTGGCAAGCACGACCGTGCTCGCCGCCGCCCTCGCTGCGTGGTCTCGACGCCGCGCCGTCGTCGACGCCGTCGTCGCCGCCCTCCTCGTCGCCGGCTCCTTCGAGCTGTCGACCCACGCGCGCTTCCTCGTGCCCGATGGCCCGCTGGTCGCGGCGGTATCGTGGGCGCTCTGCTTCATGATCCTCGCCGAGCGGCGGCCGCGGTTGCTGCTGGCGGCGGCGTTGTGCGCCGGGCTCGCCTGCGGCACGAAGTACACCGGCGCCACCCTCGGCGCGCCGCTGCTCGTCGCGGCCTGGCGCCTCGGCTGGCGCGGCCCCCGCGCCCTCGCCGCCCTCGTCGTCGCCGGCGTTGGCGGATTCGTCGCTGCCACGCCCGGTCTGCTCGTGGAGCCCGACCTCGTCGCCGGGGCCTTCCGCTACCAGCAGGGCCTCTATCGCGCCGGCTTCTACGGCTACGCGATCCCCGACGGCGCCGCCCGCCTGCAGGCGATTGCCGTACTGCTGTCGGCTTCGCTCATGTCGAACATCGTCGGCGTCGCCCTCGTCGCCTCCGGCGTCGCCGTCATCGGCGTCGTCGACGGCCTGCGACAACGGCTCCACGGCGTCATCGTGCTCGTCGTCGCAGCGGCAGCGTGGGTGTTGCCGCTGGCGCTCCACCCGACGCACATCGCGCGCAACCACCTGCCCGTCGTCTTCATCCTCGCGGTGCTGGCGGCCGCCGCCCTGTCGATGGCTGGTCGCTTCGCCCGGGTCCTGGCCACGGTGCTCATCGTGGGCGGCGGCGTCTCCGTCATCGACGTCGCCAGCGCCGCCGGCACCATCGGCGACAGCCGCGGTCCGGTCGTCGAGCTCGCCCGCTGGGTCGATGACCACGCCGACGAGCCCGTGCTCGCCTCGCCCGCCATCATCGAGGCCGTCACCGCGCTGCGGGGGGCCGCGCCGCCATCGCTGCAACCGCCGCCGGGCCCCGCGACGCCCCGCTGGGTTCTCGCGTTCCCGGAGGAGCTCCTGCCACTGGCCCGATGGGGGGGCGCCGACCCCTTTCTCGCCGAGCGGGTCTTTGGTCCGCGCGACATCAACTGGAACCTCTACCCGACGTGGGGCGGACCACCACGCGCCGTCCTCATCGACATCGACGTGGCGCGACGCCGCCGCATGTCGCTCTCCCTCGATGCGCCCGTGGAACTCGGCAACCAACCACCCATGCCGGCGTGGCTGGAAAAGCGTCCCACCCGTTCGCCCGCGGCGTCGGCACCCCCCGCATCATCACGGTGACGGGCCGGCGCCACCCACGAGGTCGGCGTCACGGAGTGTGCAGCGGACCTCGCTGGCCCCGTCTGCCGGCATGACGGGCACGACGTCTGCCGGAGGACGGTCCTCGACGCAGCCGAGGTCGGTCGTGATCCAGTTGGGGCCGCAGGGCAGACCGTCGATCTGGACGGTGGTGCCGCCGCGGACGGGGAGGACGTCGCGTGGCGACAGCGACGTGCCGAATCCGACGGAGAGGAGCGCGTCGCGCGACGGACCCTCGACGCGTACCCGGAGCGAGCACCCCTCGCCGAAGGTGCCAACGAAGGTACTCGCACCGGTGTGCTCCTCCCGATGGTGCAGGCGGACCTTGTAGCCGAGCTCCGCCATGACCTCGCCATCACCGGGAAGACCGTGCAGGACGACATCGTCGATGAAGGTCAGGGCGGCGAGATTGGTCGAGAGATGCAGCGCTCGCTGCCGCACCGGTGCGTCCCACCATGCACTGTGAAAATCGGTCGGGCGCGGAACGGGACCCAACCAGCGGATGTATTCCGGCGTCCGCCTGACGATGTGATGCAGCGCGGTGTCGACGGTGTGTGAGTAGTAGGGTTCACCGCCGATGGCAGGTGCCAGCTGCTGCGCCAGGTGAAAGGCCGTGGAGCCCGCCTGGACGGCGAAGATCGGGGAATACGGCGGCCCACTCGTCTGCAGGTAGACCCAGGTCCTGCCGTCGAGCGAGAGACCCTGCACGCCGTCCCGGAGCGGAGCCAGCTCCTCGTGGGGCTGCTGATTGAACGCGCCGGCCCAGGAAATCCGCGCCACCGCGAAGGTCACGACGACCAGGGCCGCACCGCGCCGTGCCCAGATCGGTCCTGAGGCATACCCGGCGCACATGAGGAGATAGCCGGGCGCGACGAGCCGAGGGCGCACCAGCTCCCACCCCGACCACGCGGCGGGCAGAAGCGTGCCGGCGGCCACCAGCACGAGCCCCACGGCGAAGATGGGTCGGTTCGACCGACCAAGAGCTGCGAACGGCAACAAGACCAGGAACAGCATGCCGTGCGCCGCCGGTCCGGGCAGGAAGTACTCCAGAAGGGTCTGGAAGAGGTCGTACGAGAACTCCCAGTAGGTGCCGCCCCCAGCCGCCAGCATCGGCGCAGACCGTGAAAAGTCGAGGACGTAGAGCGCCGATGGCAGGCCCGCGAGGGCGATGAGGATGAGTTCGCGCAGCGTCGTGCCCTGGGCGAGGCGGACAGCCACCCACAGAGCGCCGGTAAGGATTGCTGCGAACGAATGCAGCCACGCCTGCAACAGCAGGAGCGCCGCCACCGCCACCAGCGCCGCAACACCGACGTCGCGTCGCCGTTCGGGAGGCGGGATGACCAACGCGAGGATCAAGGGCGTCAGCGCGCTCGCGAGGAAGAAGGGATAGAGCCCGATCCACAGTGTCCATTGAAAGGCAGCGCCAAAGGCCACCAGCGGCACCATCGAGCCCGCCCCCACCATCCGACGCAAGAACCCGAACCAGCCCCACGCCCACGCCAGGAGCATGAGGATGATGAAGGACTGATGCGCCGCCTCGAGACCGACGTGCGGTTCGAGCAGACGCACGACCTGGACATAGCCGTTGGAGGTCCGCGGGTTGTTGGCGACGTAGCGCTCTGCCCACCGCGGCTCGTCGAGGTGGTTGCGCACGTAGGCGACGAACGAGTGCTGCGGTCCATCGTTCGACGGCAGGTACGGCACCGACGCCACCGCCCACACGATCCCGAGCGAGAGCACGAGACCGAGGGCCAGCTCGACGAAGCCGGCGCTCCCGATGCGGGTCCGGTCGCTCATCCGCCGATGTCGCGGCAGGTGCACGTCGACGTGTCGCAGATCTGGCTGGCGCTGCAGGTGTTGTTGCAGGCGGCGTCGCAGGCGCAGCTGCAGGTGTCGAGGTTGGCGTCGTGCGTTGCCGGACAGCCGAGGGCGTCGGCGTCGCAGGCGCAGCCGCAGGACTCCGGGTCGAAGGCGAAGCCCGGAGCGCAGGTGGCGTTCTCGACGCACTCGCAGGCGCAGGTGTCGGTGTTGCAGGTCTCGAAGCCGCCGCAGGTGGCGTTGCAGTCGAGGGCGCACTCCGGCTCGCAGGTCTCACGGTTGCAGGTGTGCTGCGGCGACGGCAGGCCGCCGCAGTCCGTCGGGCAGATGCACTGCGCGTTGAGGCAGATGAACGGCGACGGGCAATCACCGCACGGGTCGTTGTTGCCGTCGGGGTTCGGCGAGCGCTCGATCCACGTGCGGTACGAGACAGCGATGTCCTTGCCGTCGGCGGGGCGGCAGTCGCCGATGAAGGCAATCGAATTGCTGGCCGCGTCGTAGAGGAAGCCGCTGCCCACCAGGCTCGACACGCGGGGGACGTCGTTGACGTTGCAGTTGCCCGCCGTGGGGCCCTCGACGGCGACCTTGATGGTCGACGCGATCGGGTCCTTCGTGAGCTGGTAGGGCGAGGCGCCGGTGACGACGGCGCGCAGGATGGCCTCGATGGTGGCGCCGATGTTGGCGAGGTTCGCGCCCTGGAAGCCTTCGCCGAAGTTGTCGGCGATGGAGCCGCTGATGCCGCCGAGTTCGTTGATGACGTTGTAGTAGCGGGCCTGGGCGTAGCGACGACCGCCGACGCCGTTGACGTTGAAGTTGGGCTCGTTCGGGCCGGTGGCGTCTTCCTCGCCGTTGCAGCCGATGGTCGTCTGGCCGCCACGGACCGTCTGCTGCACCGCGAGGGGGCAGAGGATGCCGTTGACGAAGATGGCGGGCTCGTTGGCGCGGGTCGGATCCCAGCCGCCGCCGGCGCGGTTGCCGAAGTAGTCGGCCCAGAAGGTCACGGCCTGGTCCGTCGCCGTCGTCTCGTTGACGAAGGTGCCGGTGTTGTTGGCGCCGTTGGTGACGAAGGCGCTGGCCGGCGCATACGGGACGCGCGGCTGGTTGTCGGGCGACTGCTCACCGGCGTCGCTGATGAAGATGGTGACGACGCGGGCGTCATCGCGAATGCGGCGGCGGGCCTGGGTCGTGGCGGCGTTGCGCCAGACGTCGTTCACGGCCGATTGGAAGGGCTTGTACGCCCCCTCGGCGCCCGAACCCCCGAGCGCCGCGATGTTGAGCCGACCGGTGGCGCCGCCGATGCAATCGGCGAACTGGGCCGACTCCGCCGGCGACGTGAACGCGCACATGCAGACGCGGGTGGTGCCGCCGAACTGGCAGTTGCCGATGACGGCGTTGTCGTTGGCGAAGGTCGGCCCCGAGCTGCGCAGCTGGAACTCCGTCGTGATGACGGCGACGCGCGAATCGAGCTCGGTGCGGGCCAGGCGCTGCGAGAAGTCGCTTACGGCCTGGGTGACGGCGTTGAGCTCGTCGCCCATGGAGCCCGAATTGTCGAGGACCCACACGAAGTCGACCGGCGTGTCGGCGACGGAGTCGACGGTCTCGCACTGGGTGCCGATGGTGTCGCCGACCTGGCCCTGGGCGGTGCCGCCCGAGACGTCCTCGAGGCGGAAGTCGCGGCCGCTGGCGACGTTGTTGAACTGGTTCAGGTTGGTCGCGACGCCGACGATGATCGACGTCTGGGCGCTGCGGCGGATGACGGCGAGGCCGAGCTTCACGGCGCCGGCCTCGTTGGTGGAGCCGGCGAAGTCGAGGGCGAGGCTGCCATCGCCCTGCCCGAGGCCGAGGGCGACACGGGCCACCTGGGTCAGGCGCTGCGACGACGCCACGGCGCCCGCGAGGTTGTAGGTACCGCGGACCGCCTCGAAGCCGTCCCACGTCGTGAACTGCTGGCTGATGGGCAGCGAGAGATCACCGCCAAGGGCGCTCTCGATGGCCGTGAGCTGGGCGGCGGCGGTGGCGTTGGGCGCCGGCGACCGGCGGATGGCGAAGGCGAAGATGTTGCGGCTGGCGTCGAAGGCCGAGCTGCCGATCTCGACGCCGCCCCGCACGATGGGACGCACATTGGCGGCGGCGAAGTCGGGCGACAGCGCCAGCAGGATGTCGGCCTCGCCGCGGGGGAAGAGCCCGGGCGTGATGGGGTTGGCGCACGACGCCGACACCGTGGCGTTGACGTCGCCGGGGTTGAGCGGGTTCAGCTCGCCCGGGTCGACGCGGCCGTTCTGGTTGCTGTCCTCGGCGCCGTCGATGACGCCATCGCCGTCGCTGTCCGGGTTCGTCGGATCGGTCTCGGCAGCGTCCTTCAGACCGTTGCCGTTGGCGTCCTCGATGCCATCGAGGATGCCGTCGCCGTCGCTGTCGGGGTTGAGGGGGCTCGACTGGAAGCCGGTGCGGGCGGCGTTGGCGTCGAAGCAGCCGGTGGCGCAGCCGGTGTAGTTGCTGAGGGCCTCGTCGCCGTCGGTGAGGTCGTCGCCGTCGGTGTCGACCTCGAGGGGATCGGTGCCGGCGGCGACCTCGTCGCCGTCGTTGACGCCGTCGTCGTCGCTGTCGGCGTCGTTGGGATTCGTACCGAGGGCGGTCTCCTCCTCGTCGGCGAGGCCGTCGCTGTCGGCGTCGGAGCCGGGCGGCGGCCCGACAGCGTCGGGGACGAGTGGATCGGTGCCGCGGGCGACCTCGACGCCGTCGTTGACACCGTCGCCGTCGGTGTCGCTGAGGCCGGCGTTGGTCTCGCCAGCGTCGACGACGCCGTTGCAGTTGTCGTCTTCGCCGGTCGGCCCGCCATCGGGGATGCTGTCGCCGTCGCTGTCGACGCGCGCCGGGTTCGACTCGCCGGCGTCGACGCGGCCATTGAGGTTCTTGTCCTCGAGACCATCGGGAATGCAGTCGGCGTCGGTGTCGGCAGCCACCGGCGACGTCGTCGTCGCGGTGTCGAGGTCCGTCCACGTGAGCGGACACTCGGCATCGATGGCGGCGTTGCGTCCGAGTTCGACGCCGTCGGCGAGGCCGTCGTCGTCGGAGTCGTAGTCGGCGGGGTCGGTCCGCAGACCGCCGGCGAAGGTGTTGGCGAACTCCTCGGCGTCGGTGAGGCCGTCGCAGTCGGAGTCGCGGGTGGCGTTGTTCGGATTCGCCGGGTCGGGCGTGCGGATGGGCTCGGTCGGCGGGGTCTCGCCCTCGCCTTCGCCTTCACCCTCGCCCTCGCCTTCGCCCTCACCCTCGCCTTCGCCCTCTCCTTCGCCTTCACCGCCGTCGGGGGGCGGTGGATCGCAGGAGCAGCTCGGCAGCCCACCGGCGACGGTGGCGACGAGGACGGCGAGGACCAGCGAAGGGGCGATGCGCATCATGGCTCCGGCGTCGGATCGCCGCGAACGGCGACCACACAGGGACCGGAGTGCAAGGGCGCCCCCGGCCGAGTCACGCCGGGGATTATGGCACTCCGCCGGGGCGTTGTCCCTCGTCACATCGCCGGGAGATCTGCCCGGAGTGCCAGGGTGGGATGATTCCCTACCCAGGGAGGGAGACGGTGACGTCGGGGCCGAGCCGGTCGGGCTGCAGCGGCGCCATGGCGGCGCGGATGGCGGCGCTGTGGCGCCCGGCGAGGAGGCGCCAGCTGTTGGCGTTGCGCGGTGACAGCACGAAGGCGAGGCCGTCGGCCCAGCGCAGCAGCTCTTCCTTCGGAAGGTAGTGCGCCAGCGACGGCACGAGGTGGTCGTAGACGATGTGGGTCATGTACCCGAGCGGGTACTCGCGCAGGTGGAGCAGGTACTCGCGATACGGCAGGAAGCGTGGCGCGCCGACGGCGGCGTAGACCTCGCTGGCGGCCCGCAGCTCGAGCGCGGCGATGTTCGACAGGGCCTGCAGCGCCACCGGTGGCAGGCGGCTCGTCACATGCTTGCGGACCGGGTCGACGAGCGTCGTGATCCAGCCGTTGTTCTCCTTGCCGTACACCCACGTCGAGATGACACCGTCGTCGGCGACGACGTTCTCGAGGCAGTGGAACGCGCGCGCCGGGTCGGGCGTGTGGTGGACGACGCCGATGGAGTAGAGGACCTGGGCCTTCGGTCGCAGCGGCAGCCGGTAGATGTCGGCGCGGACGACGTGGACGTTGTCGAGGTGGGCGATGTTCTTCTGGGCGGTGAACGCGACGCTGCTGTAGTCGAAGCCGATGAGGACCTTCGGCCGGTGCTCGGCGGCGAGCCGCAGCCAGCGCCCCATGCCGCAGCCGGCCTCGTAGACGACCTTGCCCTCGAACGTCGTCGGCTGCAGTGGCCAGATCCAGTCGGCGAAGAGGTCGCGGTTCAGCAGCTCGTTGCTGAGAATGACGCGGTTGTAGTGCTTCCAGTTGTCCGCGAAGCCTTCGGTCGTCTGCTGGACCGACGCGGCGTCGTCGGCGGCGACGAAGTCGGGGACGCCCTCGGTGATGGGATAGCGCGCCGCACACGCCGCGCAGGCGAGGTGCCCGGCGACAATCGTGCGGCCAGACCAGACCGGCGCGTCGAGCGACAGCTCGCCGTGGCAGGAGGGGCAGCACAGGTACTCGAGCAGGCTCTCGCGCATGTCGGGGGAGTAGCCCGTCGACGTGACGGTGGGCAACCCCGCCGCGCAGGTGTCCCGGTCCTACAGGAGATCGAAATTGACCTCGACGCCGGCCGTGAGGCCGCGCTCGACGACGAACTCACCGGGCTCGTCGCCGGCGGCAATGTGGGCCTGCCACGCCCGCCCGACGAGATGCAGCGTGTTGAAGAGGATGGCGGCACGCCCCTCGGCGGTCACGACGAAGCCGGGACCGAAGATGGCGTGGTCGCCGAGGCCTGTCTGGGTCGCCGTCACAGCGGCGCCGGCGAGGCCGATCCACAGCGAGCCGCCCGCGCTGACGGTCAGGTTCGACGGCAGCGTCGCCGTCGACGGCGTGAGGCCCCGCTGGTCGCGGACCTCGGTGAAAAGGGTCGCCATCTCCCACAGGCCGACGTCGGCGCGGGCGCGATAGCCCCACGACGCGGGTCGCTCGAGCAGCAGCTTGGGCTTGTCGGCGCCGAGCGTGCGCGTGCGCTCGAGGAAGTAGAGACGGTCGAAGTAGCGGGGGACGTAGCCGTCGCTGCCGACGTTGGCTTCGGCGTCGACGTCGACGCGGATGCCGGCGAAGTCCCACATCGCCGTGACGCCCGGATGCACGCCGCTGCCCTGCAGGGTCTCGCCGCGATCGGTGGCCCACAGGCCGTTCACATCGACGAAGAGGATGAACTTCACGAGCTGGTTGTCGAGCAGGGCCGCCTCGTTCTCAAGCGTGGTGACGACGACGTTGCCGGCAACGCCCTCGGTGCCGGGCGCGCTGAAGTCGGCGGCGGTGGCGACGGCGATCTGCCAGATGCCGAGGAGCTCGGTGCGCGGGTCGAGGTCGAGCTCGTTGGGCTGGAAGGTCGCGTCGGGCGCGAGGAACCACATGATCGGGCGCCCGGCGGCGCGGGCCGTCACGAAGGCCGGGGCGTCCATCACGTCGCCGACGGCACCGTGGAACTCGAGACCGGCGAGGTTGAGCTCCCCGAGGAGGCCGAAGCGGCGGGCCTGCCCGTCGGGGGCGTTGGTGAAGCGGTCGACGACGGTGCCGTGCCCGAGGGAGTAGGAGAGGGCGCCGAACTGCACGCGACCGAGCTTGTTGGCCTCGCCAATCTGGCCCTGGGGCACGAGGGACGACAGCGCGTCCATCGGCTCGGCGGCGAGCGACAGGCCCCCAAGGCCGACGCCGGTGCTGACGAAGCCGCTGCCAAAGGGCGAGGGACCGGCCGACCCCGCCATCGCGATCCACGGCAGGCGCCAGCGCAGGGTGAACAGACGACGGTCGTCGGTGACGGGCGCGCCGAACGACGCCGCCGTCGGGTTCTTGCGGCCATCCTGGGCGAGGCCGGCGCGCTCGAGGGCGCCAGCCGTCCCGAGGCTCACCGGCACGTCGGCGCGGGCGACGTCGGCGACACCGATGAGGGCGAGGGCGAGCACGACCGGGGGGAGCACACGCATCGCACGAGGATTGGCGGGAGGCGGGCAGATCCGTGTGGGCACCATGGCACCTCGGACGCCGGCCCCGGCCCGGCGCTTCAGTCACAGGGTGCCACCCCGGGAGCCCGACCGCATCCCGGCGCGGTCCCGGGCAGGCCCCGACGCCGGCGGACCGGGTTCCGGCGGGCCCTCTGGTCGACGGCGACGGCGTCGCTATGCTGGGGAAAGACGTCCGGGATCACCCGGCGCGTGGGATCGCCTGGCAGTCGGGCTCGACCGGAATCCTCCGGCGGGCACCTCCCCTTCACCGGGGGCAGCGCAAGAGACCACGTTGGATGCGAGCATGTCGTCCCATGCCCCGCCGCGCGACACGAAGCCCGTCACGCTGCGCACCCTCGCCCAGATGAAGAAGGACGGTCAGCGCATCACGATGCTGACCGGCTACGACGCCACGTTCGCCCGCCTCCTCGACGGCGCCGGCGTCGACATGATCCTCGTCGGCGACAGCCTCGGGATGGTCGTGAAGGGCGAGCCCAACACCCTCGGCGTCACCATCGAGCAGATGGCCTACCACACCGCCGCCGTGGCCCGCGGCGTCAAGCGCGCCCACGTCGTCGGCGACATGCCGTTCATGAGCTACCAGGCCTCCGTCGAAGAGGCCCTGAAGAACGCGGCGAAGCTGCTCGCGGCCGGCGCGTCGTCGGTGAAGCTCGAGGGCGGCGCCCAGATCGCTCCGACGGTCGCCCGCCTCGTCGAGGCCGGCATCCCCGTCATGGGCCACATCGGCCTCATGCCCCAGAGCGTCCACGCCATGGGCGGCTTCGTCGTGCAGGGCAAGGACGCCGCGTCGCGCCAGCGGATCCTCGAGGACGCCCTCGCGCTGCAGGAGGCGGGCGCCTACGCCATCGTCGTCGAGGGCGTGCCGAGCGAGCTCGCCACCGAGATCACCGAGACCCTCGCAATCCCCACGATCGGCATTGGCGCCGGCGTCGGCTGCGACGGCCAGGTCCTCGTGATCTACGACCTCCTCGGCCTCAACCCCGACTTCACGCCGAAGTTCGTGAAGAAGTACGTCGACGGGGCCGCCGTCATCGGCGACGCCGTCCGGACCTACGTCGACGAGGTCAAGCGCGGCGTCTTCCCCGACGACGACCACGCCTTCCACGCGCCGAAGAAGCCGGCGACGCCGAGCGAACCCCTCACGCTCGTCGTCGGCGGCGCCCGCGTCGTCGGCCACCACTGAGGGGCGCGCCGGCCGCGCCATGAAGCGACAAGCGCCCGCCGATCGGCGGGCGCTTGTTCGTCTGGCGGCCCCGGGGCGGGGCGCCGATCAGGTGCTGGACGTCGATGTCGACGTCGACGGCGCCGGGGTCGAGGCAGCGGGCGCCGGGGCTGGCGCCGCCGGGGCCGCGGGCGCCGACGCCGCCGGGGTCGAGGCCTTCGCCGGGGTCGACAGCGTCGAGGGCGCGTCCGCCGAGGCCGGCGACGACGACGACGAATAGAGATCCTTGTACCAGCCGCCGCCCTTGAGGTGGAACGCCGAGAGCGAGAGTTCCTTGCTCATCGTCGACGTCGCCTGGCACTTCGGGCAGGTCGCGGGTGCCGGGTCGGTGTGCTTCTGGAGGACTTCCTCGAGGTGGCCGCAGGCGGCGCAGCGGTATTCGAAGATCGGCATGGGGGCTCCGTGAAAAAGGAGGCGTCGCCGCGCAGCGACGACGGACAGGTCCATCGTAGGGACGGCGTGTCCAGCGTCAACGCCGCCCCGCAACCCGGAGGGGGCCCCGGCATCCAAGACCTGTACGAAAGACCGGGAACACGGCGGGGCATCCTGCTAGGGTCGGTCGTGTGCAGGGCGCCCGCTGGAGTCCGGTCCAGTGACCGGGGCGCCCGTTGAAAGTAGGTGCCGCCCCCGGGCACCCGCATGCGACGAGCCCCCGGACATGCTCGACGACGGCGGAGACGACGATGACGACGCAGACGACCCGTTATGCCCAGACGACGCTGCCGACGACCCACGGGGTGCTCACCATGGTGGTGTACCGCGAGGCCGGCGGGCTCGAGCACGTGGCCATGGTAGCAGGCGATCTCGCCGCCCTCGGCCGCGACGACGTGCTCTGCCGGGTGCACTCCGAGTGCCTCACCAGCGAGGTCTTCGGCAGCCTGAAGTGTGAGTGCAAGCAGCAGCTCGACCGGGCGCTGGACCTCATCGCACGCCGCGGTCGCGGCGTCGTCATCTACCTGCGCGGCCACGAGGGTCGCGGTATCGGCCTCGGCGACAAGGTGCGGGCCTACGCCCTGCAGGAGCAGGGGCACGACACCGTCGACGCCAACCGCGCCCTCGGCCTGCCCGACGACATCCGCGACTTCGGCCCCGTCAAGGACATCCTCGACGACCTCGGCATCCACAGCGTCGCGCTGATGACGAACAACCCCCTCAAGGTCGACGCGCTCACGTCGATGGGCGTGAAGGTGTCGCGGCGCGTGCCCCACCTCGTGCAGGGCAGCCAGACGGCGATGCGCTACCTCGCCACGAAGGGTGAGCGCATGGGCCACATGCTCGACGGTCCCCTCGCCCAGGGGGCCCCCGACGTCATGGCCGCCAAGTAGTGGCCGTCCGCGGGCTCGTCGTCCTGTACGAGACCCCCGCCGTCACCGTCGGCGTCCTTGGCCCCTATTGCCTCGGCCGCTGGCGCGACGTCCCCGACGCCGCCGGCCTCGGGCGATGCATCGCGCGATCCTCGAGTGGGCGAGCGGGGGCCGGATCTTCGCCGCCATCAACGTCGTCGACGTCCGCGCCGTCGTCGACATCCCCCGCGACGCCCAGAAGGTGATCGCCCGCATCCAGTCCAGCTTCGATCGACAGCAGGTCGCGCTCGCCACGGTGCTGCCCGCGAAGGGCTACGTCGCCGCCGCCGTCCGCGGCATCGTCGCCGTCATGAGCCTGATGTCCGACGCCCGGTTCGAGCAGGAGGTCTTCGACGCCGTCCTGCCGGCGGCCCGCTGGTGCGCCCGCGCGCTCGGCCGCGGCGAGCTCGATCAGGAGGCCGACGCCATCTCGGTGGCGGCGGCGCTGGCGTCGTTGGAGCACGCGCCGAAGCCTGTCAGGATGGCGGAGTGAACGCCGCCCCTGCCCGCCTCTCGCCCTTCTTTCTCGACGACACCGGCCTGCACCTGCTCGACCAGCGGGCCCTGCCGCTGCAGACGACGTGGCTGCACTTCGCGCCGACCGCTGCGGGCCTCGAGGGTCTCGCGCAGGCCATCGAATCCCTCGCCGTGCGCGGCGCCCCGGCCATCGGCGGTGCGGCTGCGCTGGCCCTGCAGATGATGGCGCGGGCGACGACGACGACGACGACAGCGGCCTTCGCCGACGAGCAGCGGGCCTTCGTCCGCCGGCTGCGCCGCACCCGCCCCACCGCGGTGAACCTCTTTGTCGCCCTCGACGCCATCGATGGCGCCATCGACGGCGCCGTCGCCGCCCACGTCGACGTCGCCGCGGCCCGCGCCGCCGTCAGCGCCGCCGCCACCGCCTACGTCGACGCCGACGCCGCGGCCTGCAAGGCGATGGGTGACGCCGGCGCCGCGCTGCTGAAGGACGGCGACGTCGTCGTCACGATCTGCCACACCGGCGCGCTGGCGACGTGCGGACAGGGCACCGCTCTCGGCGTCGTGAAGAGCGCGCGCGCCGAGGGCAAGGACGTCGCCGTCGTCGCCCTCGAGACCCGGCCGCTGCTGCAGGGGGCCCGGCTGACGGCGTGGGAGTGCCTGCAGGAGGGCATCCCGGTCACATTGATCACCGACGGCATGGCGGCCTTCGCCCTCGCCCGCGGGGTCGGCGGGCGCCGCATCTCGCGAGCCTTCGTCGGCGCCGACCGCATCGCCAGAAACGGCGACACCGCCAACAAGATCGGCACCTTCAACCTCGCCGTCGCCTGCGCCGCGCACGGCATCCCGTTTCATGTCGTGGCGCCGACGACGACGATCGACGTCGCGTGCGCGTCCGGCGACGACATCCCCATCGAGGAGCGGGGCGCCGACGAGGTGCGCACCGCACGCGGCACGCCGCTGTCCCCGACGACGGTGCCGGTGTGGAACCCGGCCTTCGACGTCACTCCGGCCCGCTTGATCGCCTCGATCGTCACCGAGCGCGGCGCCCACACGCCCGAGCGCGAGGGCTACGACCTCCGCGACGTCGTCGGTTGATTCCAGTGTCAAGGCGCGGCAGCGTCGGGGCATGAACCCGGACTTCTTCCAGGACCTGCCGCCGCCCCCCGACCTCTACGCCGTCGACCGCGCCCTCGCCGCCGAGCTGCGCTGGCGTCTGCCCGGCGACGTCGCCACGGTCATGGCGCCCCGCTACGAGGCCCTCGGCAAGGCGACGACCGACGAGCTGCTGCGCCTGTCGGAGGAGGCCGAGCGGGATCCGCCCCGGCACGTGCCGTACGACCCGTGGGGTCGCCGCGTCGACGAGCTGCGGGTGTCGCCGGCGTGGGCCGGCCTGAAGGACTTCTCGGCCCGGCATGGCCTCGTCGCCACTGGCTACGACCGCTCCCTCGGCGCCTCGCGACGTGTCGCCCAGGCAGCGCTGCTGCACCTGTTTTCGGCGACGTCGGCGACGGCGATGTGCCCGCTGGCGATGACCGACGCCGCCGCGCGCGTGTTGATCGACCTGGCCCCGGCCCCGCTGCGGGATCGGCTCGTGCCGCGCCTGACGTCGACGGATCCGGCGACCTTCATCACCTCCGGTCAATGGATGACCGAGCGCACCGGCGGCTCCGACGTGAGCGGCACGTCGACGGTGGCCCGCGTGATGACCCGCGGCACCGCCGAAGGCGACGTCTACGGCCTGCACGGCGTGAAGTGGTTCACGTCGGCGACGACGTCGGAGATTGCGCTCGCGCTGGGCCGCATCGAAGAGGCGGGTGAGGTCACGCCGGGCAGCCGCGGGCTGTCGCTCTTCTGCGTCGACGTCGAGAAGCTGCCCGGGGCCGGCTACCGCGGCATCACCGTCAACCGCCTGAAGGACAAGCTCGGTACGAAGGCGCTGCCGACGGCGGAGCTCACCCTCGACGGTGTGCCCGGCCGCCTGCTCGGCGAGCCCGGCCACGGCGTCCGCAGCATCTCGGGGATGCTCAACATCACCCGCTTCTACAACGCGATCGCGGCGTCGTCGGCGATGGCGCAGGCGGTGTTCCGCGCCCGCGCGTACGCGTGGAAGCGTCACGCCTTCGGTCTGCCCCTCGCGGGCCAGCCGCTGCACGCCGCGACCCTCGACGGCGTCGAGGCCGACGCCGCCGGCGCCCTCGCCCTCGTCATGGAGGTGGCCGCGCTCATGGGCCGCGTCGAGGAGGGGCTCGCCTCCGACGAGGAGAAGCGGCGGCTGCGGGCGCTCATCCCGCTCGCCAAGCTCACGACGGGCAAGCAGGTCGTCGCCTGCGTGTCGGAGTGCCTCGAGGCCTTCGGCGGCGCCGGCTACGTCGAGGACACCGGCCTGCCGCGGATGCTGCGCGATGCCCAGGTGCTGCCCATCTGGGAGGGCACCACCAACGTGCTCTCGCTCGACGTGCTGCGCGCCGAGCAGCGCGATCAGGCCTTCTCGACGGTGCTCACGTGGCTGGGCAGCGGCGTCGCCGGGCTCTCGCAGGCGCTGCCGACGACGGCGACGACGACGCTGCAGGCCACGGTGGCGCGCCTCGCGAAGGCGGCGGCGGCGGCGGCCGCATCCGGCCCGCAGGGCCTCGAAGCCCGCGCCCGCGCCCTCGCACTGACGACGGGCTACGCCGCCGAGGCCCTGCTCCTGGCGCAGACCGCTGAAAAGACCGGCAAGGCCGACGCTGTGCAGCGCTTCGCCGACTTCGTTGCCTGGCGCCTCGCCCTGCCCATCTGAGCGTCGTCGACGACAGTCTCAGAAGGGGGTGTCGCTGTTGTCACCGCCAAGCTGCAGCTTCAAGGACTGCCATGCGCCCGTCACCTTGCGCCGCAGCTCCTCGACGCGCTTGCCGAGGATGTGCTGCGCGGAGCCCTCGGGGATGCGGCGGGGATCGAGCTCGGCGAGGCGCTGCTGGTAGGCCGCGTCCACGGCCGCCTCGTCGGCGTCGACGCCCACGCCGAGGATCTGGCGTGGCTGCGACAGCGGCTTGAGGCGCATGTAGAGCGAGTAGATGTCCTCGCGGGCCTGGGCCTCGGCCTCACTCACCGGCGCGGCGTCGTCGTCGGTGATGGCGATTTCGAGAGAGAACTCATCGGTGAAGGCGCGCTCGGCGAGATCCATCGCGGCCTGACGGGGGGCGTCCTCGAGGGCGACGAGGCGCGCATCGCGGAGCGTCGCGACGACGAGGGTCCCCATGAAGGGGTCGAGGCCCACCGAGGCCAGCGTGTCCTTCACCGTACGCTGCCCGTCGAAGACTGCCGAGGCTTTCGCCCCACGCAGGAACGGGGTCAGTTTCTCGTCGGCAGCGGCGATGCCGGGGCCCGGGATCGGATAGCGGTCTTCGATTTCCGACTGCAGCGCCATCAAAGCCGGTGGCGGCAGCGAACGGCGGCGGGCGTCGAGCACCAGGCCGAAGGGGTTCACGCGAAAGAGCGGCGCGGTGTCGAGAAAGGCGCGGTCCTCGGTGAAGTGGTAGCTGCCGGCCTTCTGCTGGGCGATCGCGATGACGCCATCCCGGACGATGTCGCGCATGAAGTCGTGCATCTGCGTCGACGTCAGCAGCCCGGCCTGCAGGAGGGAGCCGAGCAGCGCGCCCTCGGGGACCGGGTCGATGGGCTGGTCGGGCTTCAGGAGGCCCTTCTGCACGAGGCGGCGGTAGAGACCGGCGTCGCCCTGCGGGTCGTCGGCCCAGACGGGCTCACCACGGTAGAGGTAGAGGGTACCGCGGGCCTCGCCCTCGTCCACGACGAGGCGGCCGGTCAGCTCCTGTGAAAACAGGCTCATCATGAAGGCCGCGCCGGCGCCGCCATCCAGGTCTTCGAAGTGGCCATCGACGACGAGCGGCGCCGGGACGGCGGGCCCCTGGCTCGACACGGTCGACGTGGTGCTGCGGACGCGGGCGTCGGGCCGGGTCGGCTCGGGGGGCTCTGCGACGAGCGCATCTCCGACCGGTGCCGTCGTCACCGGCATCGGCGCCGGGCTCGGCGTTGCTGGCGTCAGCGGGATCGGCGGCATCGCCGGCAGCGCGGCCGGATTGATGAGCGCCGGCTGCTGGCCGAGATGGGGAATCTCGACCCGCGGCACGGTGTCGAAGACGCCGGCGACGTCCTCCGTCGAAGGCATCTCAAACGGGTTGAAGGCCGCGATCTCGGCGCCCTCGCCAAAGATGTCCTCGCCGGTCGTCTCCTCCGAACGGGTCGGCCCGGTGGCGGCGGCGCGACGGCCCACCTCGGTGGGCTCTTCGATGGCCTCGATGCGGGCCAGCAGCTCGGTGGTGAAGCGCTCGGCGTTGGGGTTGCCCTCGAGGATCAAGAACGGCAGTTCGAGGACCTGGCGGATGGCCGCCTCCTCGGAGCCGGGCTTCGGCGTGACAAAGATGATGATGTCGGGGTGCCGCTTGCGGGCGAGCTGACAGAGCCCACGCAACGAGAGGGTGCGGCGGCCTTCCATCCCGAGCACACAACCAAAGTCGGCGCGGCCGAGCGCCGCCATGCCGGCGAAGGCGTCGCCGACGTCGAGGTAGCGGACACCGCGGGAGGCTAGGGCCGACGCGATGGCGCGGCGACGGCTGTCGTCCTCATCGACCAGGAGGATGGGCTTCTGCACGGGGAGCGGGCCTCCGACCCGGCTGTCCGGGCGCTGCGCGGGTGCGCGGGCACCACCGGGCGAGTCTGTGCACGGCGCCATTCGGCCGCGCAAGCCTGCGCCCTTGTCCGACACGAACCGATCCGCCACACACACACACATGTCGAGAGAACGCGTTTCCAGACCGCGTGGCGGTGACCCCACCTCCACCCGCACGCGGCGCGGTGGCGCCCCCAGCCCCGGCCGCGGTGGCGTCACGGTCGCCCGCGAGGCCCACGGCCGCGAGCGCACCCTGATCGAGCATGACCGCCTCCCACTGGCGGTCTCCTGTGCTCTCGATGGGCTGGCCCGCCATCGCGCGGCCGGCGAACCCCTCGACAAGGTCGTCGCCGCCATCGCCCGCGAGCGCCACCTCGGCCCGCGGGAGCGCCGCGCCACCGCCGACCTCGCGTTCTCCTGGGCCCGCCACGCCATCGCCGTCGAGGGGCTCCTCAAGACCGCCTTGAAGGAAGAGGGCGGCGTCGCCCCGCGACGTCGACAGCTCGATCTCGCCGGTCTGTGCATCGCCGCCCTCGCTGCCGGGCACGACGCCGATCCCCGCGCCACCGCCGGGCTCCCGGGCTTCCTGCAGGCCCTCGTCGATGACGTCGCCGCTGGCGGCCTCGCCCTGCCCGTGTCGCTGCCGGGCTGGCTGCACCAGCGGCTCGAACAACGCTTCGGCAAGGACGTCGTGCAGGCGCTGCAGCGGCCCGCCCGCCCCGATCTCGCCGTGGATCGCCGCGAAGGCAGCGTCGACGACGTCGTGGCGGCCCTCGCCGGCGCCGGCCTCGGCGTCGAGGCCTCGCCCCGCTGCCCGACGGCGGTGCGCATCACGAAGGGCACGCTCTCGCTGCGCAAGCTGCCACCGTCGATCCGACGCGCGGTGTGGCCGATGGATGAGGGCAGCCAGCGGGTCGCCCACGCCGTCGACGCCCACCCGGGCGAGCGTGTGCTCGACCTCTGCGCCGGTGGTGGCGGCAAGAGCCGGCTGCTGGCGAGCAGCGGCGCCTGGGTCGTCGCCGCCGACATCGACGCCGGCCGCCTCCACAAGAGCGCCCCCGCCGGGGTCCGCGCCATCGTCGCCGACGGCACGCGCTCACCGTTTGTGCCCGGCAGCTTCGATCGCGTCCTCGTCGACGCCCCCTGCAGCGGCACCGGGACGCTGCGCCGCGCGCCCGACCTGGCCCTGCGCCTCGACGAGGGCGAGCTGCCGGCGCTGGTCGAGCGCCAGCAGGCGCTGCTGCGGGCCGCGCTCACCCTCGTGCGCCCGGGCGGCCGCGTCGTCTACGCCACCTGCTCCCTCCTCGACGAGGAGAACGAGGGCGTCGTCCGGGCGGTCTGCGCGGGCCGCGACGACGTGACCCGCCTCGACGAGGGTCGCTACCTGCTGCCCCCGGACAGCGACGGCTTCTACGTCGCCGCGCTGGAGCGCCGCGCGTGAACCGGGCGCGCCGGGCCGCTGCCGTTGGCATCGCCCTCGGCGTCATCGCCGCGACGCTCGCCTGCCGCGTCGAACTGGGCGCGCCGACGGGCCCGGCCGCCGCGCGCACCGACGACGCCAGCCCGCGTGGGAAGGTGGTGCTCTACACGTCGGCGTACCGCGAGGTCACCGACGCCCTCGGCCGCCTGGCGAAGGAGCGGCTCCCCGACGTCGAGCTCGTCGTGTTCCAGGGCGGCTCCGAGAAGGTCGCGAGCCGCCTCGACGCAGACCTCGCGGCGGGCCGGGCCGGTGCCGACGTGCTGCTGGTGTCGGACCCGCTGCTGTCGCGACGGCTCAAGGCGGCCGGGCAGCTGCTGCCGTTCGTCTCGCCGTGGGCGACGCCCATCGATCGTCGCCTCGTCGACCTCAACAACGCCTTCGTCGCGGCCCGCATCTCGACGATGGCGATCGCGTACCACGCGCAGCAGACGCCGCGAGAGAGCGTCCCGACCCGCCTCGACGCCCTCCTGACCGGCGAGCGTTTCGCCGCCGACGTGGCGTTTGGCGATCCGCTCAGCTCCGGCACCGCCCTCTTCACCAGCGTTGTCGTCGGTGGCGGCGACGTCTCGTTCCTCGGGCCCCTGCGACGCGGCGGCGCCAGCATCGGGGGTGGCAACGCCGTCGTGCTGCAGAAGGTCCTGTCGGGCGAGCGGCGCTTTGGCGTCGTCCTGCTCGAAAACGCCCTGCTCGCCCGGGCCCGCGGCGAGGCCGTCGGAATCATCGTCCCCGACGACGCCGTCGTCATCCCGGGCGACGTCGCCATCCTCAAGGACACCGCCAACCCCGTTGGAGCCCGCGCGGTCGTCGACCTGATCCTGTCCCCGGCCGGACAGGCGCTCATGCGCGGCCCCGATGGCCGCATGCACGCCGCCGATCCGCGACAGGCCCCGCCCGACGACGACGTCCCCGACCTCGCGGCCCTGCTGGATGGACGCCGCGTCCCGCCGATCCTGCTCGAGACGGCCGCCGCGCAGCGGAAGAAGCTGCTCGCCGACGTCGAGCGCGCGGTGCTGCACCAGCCATGAAGAAGGCAGCGGCGACGCTCATCACCATCGCCGGGGGCGTCGTCGTCGTCGTCGCCGTCCTCGTGGTGCTGCTGCCGCTCGTCGTCCTCTTCGGGGCCGTGCTGGGGCTGCCCGCGTCGCCGTCGCTGGAAGCCCTGCGCGGCATCGTCTCGTCGGCGAACCTTGCAGCGCTGCGGCAGACGCTGATGGTCGCGAGCGGCGGCGCCCTCGTCGCGGCCCTCGTCGGCCTGCCGCTGGCCGTGCTCCTCGAGCGGACCCGCCTCGTCGGCGCCGGCGCACTCGGCGCCCTCTGCGCGTTGCCGCTTGCCATCCCGCCCTACCTGCTCGCGTTCGCGTTTCGCGCCGCTTTCGACGATCGCATCGGCCTCATCCCGTGGCCCGCGCGGGTCATCGTCGACGTCGACAGCGCCGCCGGCATCGCCGTCGTCCTCGGCGTGTCGCTGCTGCCGGTGGTGGTGTTGCGGGTCCGCGCCACGCTGCGCGCCATCGACGGCGCCCTCGAGGAGGCCGCCCGCACCGCCGGGGCGAGCGCCATGCGCGCGCTCCTCGACGTCACCGTCCCGCTGGCGCTGCCGAGCGCGGCGGCCTCCATCGCCCTCGTCTTTGTCGCCGGCGCTGCGGCCTACGGTGTGCCGGTGCTCCTCGGCCTCAACGCCGATCCCCCCATCGTCGTCGTCACCGCCCGCATCGCCGTGGCCCTGCAGGGCGGCGCAGCCCTGCAGGACGCCCTCGGGCTCAGCGTCGCCCTCGCCGGCCTCGCCGGCGTGGCCTTCACCCTGCCCCTGCTGCTCGGGCGCGGCGCGGCCGTCGTCACCGGCAAGGCGCAGCGGCCGACCCGCCTCGAGCTCGGCGCGGCCCGCTGGCCGCTGTCGCTGCTGTGCTGGGCCGTCGCGGCGGTGCTCATCGTGTGTCCCATCGTGGCGCTGCTGCTGCAGGGGCTCACGCTGCGCGCCGGCGATGGCCTGCACCCGGCCAACCTCGGCCTCCATCACATCGTCGACGTCCTCGGCCGGAGCGAGGTCCGTGCGGCCGCCGCCACCAGCGCCACCCTTGCCGCTGCGGCCGCCGTGATCATCGTGGCCCTCGCCGTCGTCGTCGTCGTCGCCCGTCGACGGAGCAGCGGACGCGCGGCCCGCAGCCTCCGGCTCGTCACGGGCCTGATGGAGCTCGCCTATGCGTTGCCCGGCACCGTCGTCGCCGTGGCGATGGTGCTCACGTTCTCGCAGCAGCTGCGCCTGATCGTCCTCGAGCGGGTCACCTTCACGCTCGCCCTCGGCGGCACGACGGCGCTGCTGCTCCTCGCCTACGTCGTCAAGGAGGCCGCCCTCGGCTTTCGCGCCGTCGACGAGGCCCTCGATCAGCTGCACCCCTCGCTCGAGGAGGCGGCCCGGATCGCCGGGGCCGGCCCGCTGCGGGCCTTCCTCGACGTCACGCTGCCGCTCCTCAGGGCCCACCTCGTCGCCGCCGCCGTCGCCGTCGCCCTGCCCTGCTTCACGGAGCTGACGATGAGCGTGCTCCTGCAGGCGCCGGGCACATCAACGCTCGGTGTGGTGCTGTTTTCGCTCTACGAGTACGGCGATCCCCAGGAGGCCATGGCCCTCGCCGCCACCCTCGTCGTCGTCGCGCTGCTCGGACAGGCCGCGATCCAGGCCCTTGCGCGGCGCCCGCAGCGATGATGGTTCGGACGCTTCGCGCACAGGAACTCAGCGGCGGCGCGTCGGCGGCGGCATCGTCGTCGGCGGCCCCTCGTCGCTGGCGCGACGCGGGCGTGCCGCAGCCACCGACGGCACGACGGGGCGCCCCATCGGCCGCGCGGCGGGCCGGATGGCCTGTTCCTGTCCCTCGATGAGGGGGAGGGCCTGCTCGTCTTCGCTCGACGAAGCATCGCCGCCGGCGAAATCGATGATCAGGCTCTCGTGGGCGCCGCCGGCCGGAAAGCCCGGCGCTGCACGCGGGTTCCGGATCGTCGCTTCGTCGGAGAGGATCTCGAGGTCGGGCGACAGCATGATGGAGGGGGTTTCGAGCGTCGCCGGCTGCGGCGCGGGTCGGCGCGACACGGCCTGGATCTCGACGGTCGCCATCACGTCGGGCACGCGGCGCTGCCGCATCGCCTCCTGCTGCTGCAGGCGCATCGCCTCCTGTTGCTGCCGCGCAGCCTCCTGCTGGGCCTCGGCCATCTGGGCCTGCAGGGCCAGCTGGCGGGCCTGCTGATCCAGCTGGCGCTGGATGGCCGCCTGACGCGCCTGCTCCTCGAGCTGTGACTGCCGCTGGGCCTGCAGAAAGGCCTCCCGCTGGGCCTCGATCTGTCGCTGCGCCTCGGCGATGCGGGCCTGCTCCATCTGCATCTGGACCTGCATCTGGAGCTGGGCCTGGACGCGGGCATCGTGCTCGGCCTGGCGGGCCTGCTGCTCGAGCTGACGCTGCACGGCCGCCTGCGCCTCGGCCGCCTGCGCCTGCTCCTCAAGCTGCCGCTGGACCTCGAGCTCGGAGCTGCTCGGCCCTCGATTGCGGACCTCGGTGGGCTCGGGGCGCTCCTCGGAGGGGGGCCGGGTCGCGGGCCACGACGGCGAGTCATAGACGCGTGTCGCCCGGCCATTCTCGTCGTCGAGCAGCGAGGCAGCGTCGATCGTCGATGGCTGCACGACGGCGCCGGTGCTCGGGACGCGGTCGAAGACCTCCTCGAGCTGCGCGCCGACGGCGTCAAGGTCCTCGAAGTCCTCGACGACCTGCACCGCATCGGGCTCGGGCTCGCCGGTGATCGCCTCGTGGGTGAGGACGTCACCGACGCGCGCCGACCGCAGAAGCGGGTGCGAACCGGTCTGGGGCGCCGTGTCGGCGAAGTCCGAGGCCAGCGCGCGGTTCTTGAGGTCGTCGGCAGGCGTCGCCGCGAAGGCCTCGGCGCCGGAGTTCAGGTCGCGCGCCATCAGCACGACGCTCTTGTTGAGCACGTCGTTGTCGACGCTCGGCGGCGCCTGCCCACCGAGGAAGAGGTGGTTGAGGAACTGGGCGAGGTTCTCGCGGCTCGCCTTGGGATTCAGGCGATGGAGCGCCGCCGTGACGTCGTCGCGGAAGGCTTCGGCGGAGGCGTAGCGGGCGTCGCGATCCTGCGCGGTGGACTTCTCGTAGATCCGGTCGATCGCCTTCGGGATGCTCGGCACCCGATCCGAGGGCAGGATCGCTGTCGGCCGCGCCACCATCTCGAGGAGCTTGAGGGGGTTCTCCTCGACGAAGCGCTTCGTCCCCGTGACGAGTTCGAAGAGGACGATGCCGCAGGAGTAGACGTCGGTGCGGACGTCGAGCACCTGCCCGCGGGCCTGCTCCGGGCTCATGTAGCCGAAGTTGCCGAGCAGGACGTTGGCCTGCGTCTCCTGCGAGCGCTGCGTCGACTTCGCCAGACCGAAGTCGATGATCTTCACCTCACCCTCGAAGCTCACGAGGACGTTCTGCGGCGAGATATCGCGATGGATGAGGTTGATGAGGGCGCCGTCGGCGTCGACCTGACGATGGGCATAGGCCAGACCGGAGAGGACCTCGCGGACGACGAAGAGCGCGATGTCGAGGGGGATGCGCTTCTTCTTCTCGTGGCAGAAGCGCAGCACGCGGCGGAGGTCGAAGCCGTCGACGAACTCCGTGGCCATGAAGAGCTCGTCGCTCACCTTGCCGAGGTCGTAGACCTGCACGATGTTGGGGTGCTGCAGGCGGGCCCCGAGCTTGGCCTCATCGATGAAGCGGGCACCGACGTCGTTGTCGCTGGTGAACTTCCGCAGCAGCTTTTTGACGGCGTAGTACTTCTCGAAGCCGGTGAGCCCGACGGTGCGGGCGAGGTAGATCTCGCCCATGCCGCCGCGGGCCAGCATCTTCAGCAGCGTGTAGTGGCCGAACTGGCGGGGAAGGTCCTGCGGAGGGGCCGCGCGCTCACTCATGGCCCACCACCCTGGTCGAGATCGATGAGAGACAACTGGACGGGGGCGTTCACGCCGCGGATCCACGATGGGTCGAGGCGCGTCACGCGGAAGCCCACCTCGCCAGCGAGGGCGCTGCGGATGGACTCGGTCACGAGCACGCCCCGGGCGCCGCCGTCGTGGCCCTTGGGCGCGAAGTCGACCGCGGCACGGGCGATGACGACGGGGGGACCGGCCTCGACGTAGCTGACGGCGTCGCCGTCACCGAAGAAGCCGGCGACGCCGAGGCCGCTGTGGATGCCGGCGATGACGCCGGGGGCGGGCATGCCGAGCTCGACCGCGTCGGCGTCGACGATGGCGGCGATCTCAAGCGCGGTCCTGACCGCCGCGCGGGCGCTCGCGGTGTCGGCCGGAAAGACGAGCAGGTGGCCGTGGCCGACGACCTGGTCCAATCGTCCGCCGTTGGCCTGGGTGCGGGCCGCCACCGACGAGCAGAACGAGTCGAGGTGACGGGTCACGATGTCGGCGGGGGCGCGCTCGCACCAGGCGTCGAAGTCGGCGAGGGCGACGTAGACCACGGTGATCGTGCGGGCGACCGCCTGGGTCGTGGGGGCCTCGCCGTTGGCCATGGCTTCGACGTGGTCGACGATGGTCGGCAGCACGCTGGTGCGCATCGCCTGTCGCAGGCTCTCCTCACTGCGGGCCTGCGACGCCGACGTGGCCTGCTGGGCCTGCAACGCCTCGACGCGGCGCTGGAGCTCGTCGCGGATCTGCTCGAGCTCGCCCACCCGCGCCAGGGCCTCTTCGGTGCTGGCGGCACCGTCGTCGGCACGCCGGCGCTCGGCCGCCACGGCGGCGACGTGCTCGGCGAGGTCGGCGCCCAGGCGCTCCTGCGTGGCGCGCGCGGCGGCCTCGGCGGCGCGAGCGCTCTCGAGGTCGCGCTCGATGACGGCGCGCTCGGCCCGCAGGGCCTCGACCTCGCGCCCGAGCAGGACCAGCTGCTCCTGCGCCCCGGCGAGGTCGCGGGCCGCAGTCGTGGCCGCCGTCTGCGCGGCCGCGAGCTCCCGCTGCACGGCGGCCATGTCGCGCTGGCCGACGCGCTTCTGCTCGGCGAGCGCCGTCTCGAGGCGGGCCACGGCCTCAGCCCCCTGGCCGGCTGCGTTTTGCTGCAGCAGGTCGGCCTGCTCGAGGAGCGCCTGATTCTGGTCGGCGAGCGACCGCACCTTCTCCGTCGCCGCCGCCAGCTGACCGTCCAGCTCGGCGATTCGGTCCTCGAGGCCTGCGATCCGGGTGATGGCCTCGGTCTCGGCGCCGACGTTGGTGGACTCGATGATGGCGCCGCGGTCCCGATCGAGGCGCATGCCGATGATCCTGGCGATGACGCCGAGGGTCTCGAGCTCCACCTCGGTGAAGCTGCTCGTGGCCTGCCCGCGGGCGAGATAGAGCACCGCCAGCACGGCGCCGCGCGACGACAGCACCGGCACCGCCATCACGGCGCCGCTCTCGTTGGCAGCCACCGAAGCGGCGAGGCCATCGGCGACCACGTCGGTCGAGAACACGGGGCTCGAGGACTGGATGGCTTGCTGGACCGCCGTCCACAGGATCGGCGACTTCGACGACCGCTGCGTGCCCGGTTGCAGGATGACCGGGGTGTCGAGCTCGCCGTAGTCGTGGACCTCGACGAAGGCGGCGACGACGGCCTCGACGAGTTCGCGACAGATCTGGATGGTTTCGGCGGCCCAGCCGTCATCGGCGCCGGCGCAGACACCCGCGATGCGCATGAGGGCAGCGAGGGAGCGGGCGCGGGGGTCGTCCTCGTCGGAGATGTCCCGGTGGATCGCGGTGCTGTCGGGGCCGGTGTCGACGACGTGGTCGGAGACCCTCTGCAGTTCGAGACAGACGTCGCCGATGTAGAGCCGATCACCCGGTGCCACCGGCGCGCTGCGCACCTTCTTGCCGTTGAGGAAGATGCCGTTGTGGCTGTCGAGGTCGTGGGCGGTGACGCCGAGGTCGGTCACGATCAGCTTGGCGTGGCGGCGAGAGACGTTGGTGCTGCCGAGGACAAGGTCGTTGCCGGGCTGACGACCGAGGTAGGTCACCGGATTCATCAGCACGTGGGGCGAGAACGCCCGCGACGACGAGTGGTGGACGAGCACGAAGCCCAGACCGGTCATGGCTTGATCCTGCGCAGGCACGGGGAGATTCAAGCACACCCCGACGGGGGGATGCACGTGGTCGGCCTCGACGCGCCTCGACTTGACCACAGCCCACCAGCTCGCCGAGCATCACGCCCCCGCGCGGTCAGGTGTCCGCGGCGGAGCGATGTGAGGATGTGGCGAGGCGGCAACGCCGCCACGATCCACAACCGGTAGGAGCAGGTGCGATGAGCCAGCAGGCCACGAAGACGACGTCCCCGAAGGGGCCCAAGAGCGGCATCCGGATCCCCGCGCCGGGCGCGCGCCTCACCCCGGGCGACGTCGCCGCCAACTTCGCCGACATTGCCCCCCCGCTGGGCCGCGGCGAGGCTTTCGCCGAGAGCGGTCGATGTCTCATGTGCTACGACGCGCCCTGCACGACGGCGTGTCCCACCCACATCGATGTGCCGGCCTTCATCAAGAAGATCCACAGCGGCAACCTCAAGGGCGCCGCCCGTGTGATCCTCGACGCCAACCCGATGGGGCACTCCTGCGCCCGCGCCTGCCCCGTCGAGGTGCTCTGTGAGGGAGCCTGCGTCATGAACGACGCCGAGCACCGCCCGATCCAGATCGCCCGCCTCCAGCGCCACGCCACCGACGCGCTCCTTGAGCACGGATGGCCGGTCCTCACGCCCGCCGCCGACACGGGCAAGAAGGTCGCCATCGTCGGCGCCGGCCCGGCGGGCCTCGCCTGCGCCCAGGAGCTCCGCCGCCACGGCCACGCCGTCACCCTCTTCGATGCCCGCAGCAAGGTCGGTGGCCTCAACACCTGGGGCATCGCCCAGTACAAGCTGACGCCCGAGGCAGCACTCGCCGAGGCCGAGTCGATCATCAAGCTCGGAGTGACGGTGAAGACCGGCGTCACCGTCGGCAAGGACGTCGCCTTCGCCGATCTGACCCGCGACTTCGACGCGGTGTTCATCGGCGTCGGCCTCGGCGGCACCAACATGCTTGGGATCCCCGGCGAGGAGAAGGCCGGCGTCATCGACGCCCTCGCCTTCATCGAGCACCTGAAGGAGAAGCCCTACGGCGCCTTCACCGTGCCCGATACGGTCCTCGTGATTGGCGCCGGCAACACCGCCGTCGACGCCGCCACCCAGGCCCGCCGCCTCGGCGCCCGTCAGGTCGACTTCGTCTACCGCCGCGGCCCCGACGACGCCTCCGCCTACCACTACGAGATGGAGCTCGCCCGCAACGATGGCTGCGGCTTCCACTTCTGGTCGACGCCCGTGCGCGTCGAGGGCGAGGGCGCCGTCACCGGCCTCACGGTGAAGGATGGCAACGGCGCCGAGCGCACCCTCGCGGCCGGCCTCATCATCAAGGCGATCGGCCAGGAGAAGCGCGTCGCCGAGCTGAGCGCCTTCGGCATCGCCGTCGACGGCAAGGGCAAGGTCGTCGTCGACGCCGACCGCAAGACGTCCCACGCGAAGGTCTGGGCCGGCGGCGACTGCATCAACGGCGGCAAGGAGATCGTCAACGCCGCCGCCGACGGCGTCACCGCCGCCCGCGCCATCCACAAGGCGCTCGGCTGACGCCCTGCCCGGGCCTGTCGGCGTGGGTCTCCGTCAACGAGAAAGGCGCCCGAAGGGGCGCCTTTCTACGTCATGAACGCGTCGGCCGGCCTACTGGACCTCGAGGGCCTGCACGATCGTCTTGCAGTCGGCGACCTCGCTCTGGTGCTTGTTGTCGCCGGCGCAGCGGATGAGGCCACGGCAGTTCTCGAGGGCGAGGTCCTTGTCGAGGACGCTCTTGTAATGTCGGGCGAGCTGGTAGTGGGCGAGGCAGATGCCGTTGTCGAGCTTGAGGGCGTTTTCGCATTCCGTCACCGCCATCTCGACGAGGCCCTTGTCGAAGAGGGCCAGGCAGAAGCCGTAGTGGCCCTGGGCGTAGCCGGGGTTGGCGACGAGCTGGTCCATGTACTTGCGCAGGGCCTCGCTCTTCATCTGCGAGCCGGCATACGCGCTCTTGAGCTCGTTGGCGCAGATGGGGTCGCCCTTGTCGGCGGCGAGGCACTGGATGAAGTGGAAGAGCGACTCATCGAAGCGACCGCCGACGAGGTAGAGGTGCCCGAGGTTGCCGTGGCAGTCCTTGTTCACGGTGTCCACCTCGAGGCAGCGCACGAGGTACTGCTCGGCGTCCTGGATGAAGGTGCGCCGCTTGTCCTCGGTGGCCGTGCCCGACGCCCGCGACATCATGATGACGCCCATGTCGCCGTAGCTCGGCGCGTGGGTCGGGAAGAGCTCGAACATCCGGCGATAGTGGACCTCGGCCTTCGTGTAGAAGACCTCGGCCTTCTGCATCGTCGCCGTGACCTCGTCGAGGTTCGACGTCGGCGAGAGCTTCGCCATGATGAGCTGGCCCTGCCGCAGGTACGAGAGGGCGAGGTTGTAGCGGCCGTCCTGGTAGCGCGGATCGACCTCGATGGCGCTCTCGAAGAAGCGCGAGGCCTCGGTGTAGTTGCCGCGCTTGAACTCGATGACGCCCATGTTGTTGCGGGCCTGACCGAAGTCGTTGTTCTCGCGGATGGCCTTGATGTAGTAGCTCTTCGCGCGCTCGTCGTCGCCACGCAGGTACCAGACGAGCCCGAGGGAGTTGAGACACTCGGGGTTGCGCTCGTTGAACTCGAGGCAGAGCTCGCAGTTGCTCTCGGCGCGATCGAGGTCGCCCTTGAGCTGGTTGGCGACGCAGGCCTGTTCCTGGATGAGTTCCTGCTGGCTCTTGGGGGCGGTGTCGCCGCAGAGCGCGCCGGCGAGGGCCGGGACGAGGAGGGCGAGGGGCAGGAGACGGACGCTTCGCATGACACTCCCGAGGCGGCGGGCCGCCGACGACGTCGTGAACGATCGACCATGGCCGACGATCCACGGCTGGACCGTACACCGCCGACGGCGGCCTCGGCCACGATCGACCGCGCCGGCGCCCTCGCCGCGTGACAGCCCGGCGACGCCGCGGTAGGCGACGTCATGGGCCCCGCCGTCCTGCTTGCCAGCCTGCTGCTCAGCACCGCCGCGCCGTCGTCGCCCGAACCGACGCCGCCGGGCCGCATGGTACGGCGGAGCATCGCGGCGACGATGTGGCCGGTCGAGCCCGCGGTCGCGGCCGGCTTCGTCTGGTCTGGCTCCGGCATGGTGCCGTTTCTCGGCGCCAACGCCTTCGTCCCCATCATTCCCGGAGTCGGGCCGGTGGTCGCTGGCCGCCTGGCCGGCGCCTCGGTCGGTGCCGTCGGCTTCACCGAGGCCCAGGTGGGCATTGGCGCGGCGTGGGAGGGCCGGCTTGGCGAGCTGCGGGCCCGCGTGTCGCTGATCCCGACGGCCGTCATCACCGCGGTCGGCGACGACGCGATCGCAACCACCAGCACCACGCCGGGCGTGCTCGTGCCACTCGAGCTCGGCCTGCCGCTGGGGGGCGGCGTCAGCTTCGGCGCCGTCGTCGAGCCGGGGCTCGCCGCGCCGGTCCGGATCATCGTCGACAACCGGGTCGAGACCGGGCGCGATCGGCTGTTCGTCAACGTCGGCGCCAGCCTCACCTTCGGCGGCCCGTTCGACTGACCCACCAACGAACACGGGCGCCCGTCGGGCGCCCGTGCGGTCGTGGGACGTCGACGACGTCAGCGCTCGACGATGCCGTCGAAGAGGCGACGGTAGCGGGTCGCGGCGTACTCCCAGATCTTCGGCACATCGATGCGGCGGGCGTTGAGGCCGCTGATCTTGGCGTCGAACCAACCGGCCTCATCGGCGTTCTTGTCGGCGGCCGAGGGATCGACCCCGCGGAGCGCCATCGTCTTCACCATCGGCGCCTCCTTGATGACGGTAGCGGCGACGAGCGAGGCCTCCTCGAGGAGCTTCTTCTTGTCGATGCCGAGCCAGGCGACGCGGACGACAACGTGGGCGGGGTCGCTGGCGTCGAGTTCGTAGAACGACACGCGGCCCGGCAGCGCCTTCTCCAGCGCAGCCTTCACGTCGACGTCGACGCGCTTCGTGATCGCGTCGCAGGAGGCGCCAGCGGCCTCGCCCTTCGTGACGGCCTCCTTGAGGACCTTCGGCTTCACCTTCGCCTTCTTCGCGATCTTGTCGTCGCGGGCCGCGGGCTTGAGCTTCGCCATCGCGGGATCGGCGCTGGCCTCGAGATAGCCGCAGTAGAGGCGGAACTCCTCTTCGCCGAGGTCGACGGCGGCGGCAGCGGGGACGGCCGGCAGGGCGGCGAGAGCGACAGCGAAGGCGAGCGTCGGGCGAAGCATCAGCGTGGGCTCCTCGAAGCAGGGACGTGCCGGCGGACCTTGGGGTCCGGCCATGTCGATCGTCAAGCGTTGGGAACGACGTCGGCAGGGGGCTCGGCATTCGAACCGATCAGGCGATTGACCGATGCGACATGAACCTACCCCCGCGGCGGGGCCAGCGGCCATGGCACCCGACCCGATTTGGCGCTACGCCACCGGTCATGTTGCGCACCACGCTGCTTGCCCTCCTCCTCGCCATCCCTGCGGCCGCCCAGGTGTCGTCGCCTGCGCTGCCGGTCGACCTGCCGACCCTCGACACGCTGCGCGCGCCGCAGGTGGAAGAGGCCGTGCGGCGAACACTCCTCGACGCCGCCTGGCTGACGACGGATCCGGGCTTCGTGGGCGCCACCGACGTGAAGGTCCGCGCGCACCGCATCGGTCAGCGCTTCGTCGCCCGCGTCACCCCCCTCGTCCAGGGCGTCGCCGTCGAGGGCGCCGACCGCGTCATCGTCGTCGACGACCAGGGCCTGCGCCACGTCGGCGGCCGCGCCAGCCTCGCCCCGACCGGCACCTTTCGCCTCGGCGAGGGCGACGCCACCGCCATCGCCGTCGCTGGCGTGAAGGGCAGCCTGATCGCCGACGCCACCGTCGAGCGCGTCAGCGGCCTCGCCCGCAAGGTGTGGCTCGCGACGCCGACGGGCCTGCGCCCGGCCTGGCGCGTGCGGGTGCCGACGTGGCGCATCCAGGACCTGAGCGATGTGTGGGTCGACGCCGACACCGGCGCCGTCCTCAAGAAGCAGGCGACGGCGCGGCTCGGTGAGGCTGCGGCCCCGACGGCCGCCCGCATCTTCGAGTACGCGCCGGCGGCCGACGGCCTCGAGGTCGCGGACCTCGTCGACGTCAACCTCGTCGGCGTCCGCGGCGTCGTCGGCGGCCCCCTCAAGGGTGACCACTTCGAGACCGCCAACTGCTGCAAGTTCGTCGTCTGCAACGACAACAGCCAGGACTGCCTGCAGAACATCCCGGCCGGCCAGACGGCCAAAGACGTCGCCACCTGCGCCACCCAGCAGGACATCGACGACGGCATCGCCGTCGAGAGCGTGATCCAGCCCCCCGACGGCATCCCGTCGAGCGCCCTGCCCATCCCGGCGCAGTTCGCGAGCTTCGTGCCGGATCCGCTCTACGTGAAGGTCGTCTTCTGCGCCGAGATCCCGCGCGCCCACAGCACGCCCGCCGAGGGGGACCGTCCCGCGGGCTGGTTCTTCACGCCCGTCGACGGCGACCGCGCCAACGCGACGAAGTGTGGCGAGGCCGGCGCCGACCCCATCGGCTGCGCCGCCGAGGAGGACGAGTTCGCCGAGGTGCAGGTCTATCACGGCACCCAGGTCTTCTTCGATCACATCCGCAGCGTCCTCGACGGCGGTGACACCTTCTGCCTCGGCGGCCAGTCGCAGCTCTGCGAGACCGACGGCTCGCCGACCCTCGGCGACGACGGCGAACCCACGCGCCCGTTCCACATCGCCACCAACGTCCTGTTCCCCGAGTTCGACACCCAGGCGCTGTTCACGCAGATCGCCCCGCCGAACTTCGGCGGTCAGGGTCGCGGCGCCGAGCCCGGCAACCCGGTGATCATCGACGACTTCCAGCGCCTGCCCAACGCCGCCTTCGTGCCGGCCCTCGAGGGTGGTCCGGTGCAGATCCCGCCGGAGCTGCAGGCCTTCGCCGTGCTCTTCAACCGCCCCTTCGACAGCAACGTCTACTTCCAGGGCAGCCGCGACTTCGCCTACGACGGCGACGTCACCCGCCACGAGTTCACCCACGCCCTCGTGCACAGCTTCGTCCCCGGCCTCGCCTCGCTGGGCCGTGACGCCTTCGGTAGCCACGCCGAAAGCGGTGGCCTCAACGAGGGCTGGGCCGACTACTTCTCGTCGAGCTTCATCAACGATCCCGTCGTCGGCGACTACGCCGGCCAGGGCCTCGCCGCCGGCGAGCTCGGCCTGCGCAACAACGACAACGACAAGCGCTGCCCCGACGACATCATCGGCGAGGTCCACGCCGACGCCGAGCACTGGACCGGCGCCCTGTGGGCCATCCGTGAGGAGCACCTCGGCGGTGGCGGCGACGTCAAGGCCCTCGACCGCGCCCTCCTCGAGGCCCTCGCGCAGTCCGACAACGACGAGGACATGACCCGCGCCGCCGGCCGCGCCGAGGCGGCCATCCGCACGGCCTTCGGCGACGCCCTCGCCGACTTCGCCCACACGGAGTTCGTCGAGCGCGGCATCATCTCCTGTCAGCGCGTGTGGCCCCTCGCCGTCGTCGACGCCGCCGGCACGGGCATCACGGTCACGCGCAAGGACATCCTCTTCCAGCCGGGCATCGCCGACGTCGGCGTCGCCAACTTCGCCCCGTCGGTCCTGCAGTTCCGCGTCGACGTGCCGGCCGGCTCGGCGGGCTTCACGCTCAAGTGGCAGCAGGCCGCCGGTGGCGGTGGTCTCGGCGGTGGCGGCGGCGAGGCGCCGATGGCCGTGGCCGTCGCCGAGGTCCCCGTCGACGACGCGGCGGCCCACATCGAGTGGCGCTATGAGGGCGCGAGCGGCAACCTCGCCGTCCCCTACCTCAACGACGCCGCCCTCGACTTCAACGAGACGACTGCGGCCGTCACGCTCGGCGCCGCCGACGACAACGGCGTGCAGGCCGCCAGCTTCACGCAGACCCTCACGAGCGATCCCTGCGCGGCCCGGAGCTTCGTCGCCTCCATCGTCTCCCTCGACGGCGGCGCCCAGCTGCAAAACATCGACATCGACAACATCGCCACCGACGTCGCCTGCCCGACGGACGACGGCGACGGCGACGGTGACGGCGACGGCGACGGCGTCGACGAGGGCTGCACCTGCAACGGCACGTCGAAGTCGTCGGCGTCGCTCGGCCTGCTGGTCCTCGCCATGCTGGGCCTGCGTCGTCGTCGTCGCTGAGCCCGCGCGACGTCGGAAACGAGACGAGCGCCTGCGGGCGCTCGTCTCTTTTTTTGTGTGTGGCGGGAGGGACCCGCGGCGCCAGCCTGATCGTCGAGGCTCAATAGCCGCGGAAGAAGCGCCGCATCGTCTCGTCCTCGTCGTCGGGGACGAGGACGACGCCGTCGGACGGGCCCACCTCGAGGTGCAGCGACCCCGAGCGCACGCGGACCCGGCGCCCACCGCTGGCCGGCAGGATGTCGCGCAGCGACAGGCCGTCGGTGAGGTCGCTCATCGGCGCGAAGAGCTTGCGCGTCTGCTTCTTCTCGGAGCGGTTGACGACGACGATCACCGTCTCGCGCGGGTCGGCCGTGACGCGGGCGAAGGCGAAGACCTCGTCTTCGCCCTCGGGGGTGAGGTCGACGAAGTCGCCGGTGCGCAGGGCCGCCCGCTGCTGGCGCAGGGCGCCGAGGCGACGGTGGAAGGAGAGGGTCGCCTGGTCCCAGCGGGCCTCGTCCCAGATCATGGGCGTCGCCGCCGGCAGGGTGTGGCCCTGGGCGATGCCGATCTCCTCGCCGAAGAAGACGTGGGCGCAGCCCGGCAGCGTGAACGACAGCAGCGTCGCCAGACGCACGCGGGCGCCGTCGGGCAAGAGGACCGGCAGGCGGGGCGTGTCGTGGTCCGACAGGGGCATCCAGGCGCGCGCCAGGGCCTTGCCGTAGGCCGCCTGCAGGTCGCGCTCGACGCGGGCCACCTGGCGGGCCGGCACCTCACCCTTGAGGTAGGCGAGGACGGCCTCGCGGGCGTAGTGGTTGACGATGGCGTCGAGGAGGCCGTCGCGCTGGTAGCGATCGGCGAAGCCCTTGATGTCGCCGATGACGAAGTGGGGGCCCTCGACGGTCCGCACGGCCCGCTGCAGCTCCCGCAGGATCGAGTAGCCCACCTGCTCGGCCCGCAGGATGCGCCAGCCGGCGACGCCGAGCTCGAGGAAGCGATGCACGACGCTGTCCTCGCCGGTGAAGAGGCGACGACGGACCTCGACGTGGGCGAGGTCGAGCTCGGGCTCGCGCGCGGAGCCGTCGCGGCAGGCGAAGCCGTGGCGGAGCTCGTCGCTGAAGGCGAAGAAGGCGCGGGTCCGCTCCTCGGGCGGGAAGCGGCGGTCGTCGAGCTCCTGCTCACGGGCCCCGACGAACCAGGGGTGGTGGTCGCTGACGTGGTCGAAGACCCCCATCAGCACGACCTGGATGCCGCGGGCGCCGGCGGCCTCGCACAATGCGGCCAGGTCCTCCTCGGTGCCGAGGGCCGGGTCGATGCCGTCGAAGCTCGTCGTGTGCAGCCGCAGCGGGTCGTGGCCCGGCAGGAGCGGCGTCAGGGCGAGGGCGTCGACGCCGAGCCCCACGAGGTGGTCGAGACGCCCCCGGAGGGCGGCGAGCGGTTTCTCCTCACCCACGACGAAGTGATCGGGGATCACCTCGTAGACATGGGTCGGACAGCGCAGCGCGTAGCTCACACCCGGGGATGTAGCGGCTCCGTCGTCGTTGTCGAGTTCCCCGGTCGGCGACGCCTCCGGCTCGCGAAAAGAAGAGGGCGCCCGGAGGCGCCCTCTTCATCCCACCGGAGGTGGACCGGGCTCACTCGGTCGCAGCGCCGGCCGCCGAGGCGTCGGCGATGTCGATCTTCACGCCCGGGCCCATCGTCGACGAGACGACGATGGACTTGACGTACGTGCCCTTCGCCGTCGCCGGCTTCTGGCGCAGGATGTTGTCGAAGAGGGCCTGGAAGTTCTCGGCGAGCTTCTCGCTCTCCATCGAGACCTTGCCGATGCCGCCGTGCACGATGCCGGCCTTCTCGACCTTGTACTCGACCTTGCCGGCCTTCGACTCCTTGATGGCCTGGGCGACGTTCATCGTCACCGTGCCGACCTTCGGGTTCGGCATGAGGCCACGGGGACCGAGGACGCGACCGAGCTTACCGACGACGCCCATCATGTCGGGGGTCGCGATGACCTTGTCGAAGTCCATGAAGCCGCCCGCGATCTGGTCGTGGAGGTCGTCGGCACCGACGATGTCGGCGCCAGCGGCCTTGGCCTCTTCGGCCTTCGGGCCCTTGGCGAAGACCGCGATGCGGATGGTCTTGCCGGTGCCGTTGGGCATGAGGACCGCGCCGCGGACCATCTGGTCGGCGTGGCGGGGATCGACGCCGAGGCGGATGGCGACGTCGACGGACTCGTCGAACTTGGAGGTCTTGCAGCCCTTCACGAGCTTGAAGGCTTCCTGAACCTTGTAGGTGGTCTTGCGATCAACGCGCTTGAACGCGGCTTCGCGCTTCTTGCCGAGCTTGCTGGCCATGGTGGGATCCTGTGGTCGTCGTCAGACGACAATGCGTGGGAAGTGGAGGGGAAACGCCTGAGACTCAGTCGACGACGTCGATGCCCATCGAGCGGGCGGTGCCGACGATGCTGATGGCCGCCTTGTCGACGGTGTAGGCGTTCATGTCCTTGAGCTTGGTCTTCGCGATGTCGCGCACCTGCGCCATCGTGACCTTGCCCACGCGATCCTTGAGGGGGTTCTTGGCACCAGCGCCCGGCTTCTTCTCGAGACGGAGGCCGGCGGCCTTCTTCAGGAGGACGGAGGCCGGCGGGGTCTTCGTGATGAAGGTGAAGGAGCGATCCGAGTAGACGGTGATGAGCACCGGGATCGTGAGACCGGCCTGATCGGCGGTCCGCGCGTTGAACTCCTTGCAGAAGCCCATGATGTTGACGCCGTGCTGACCGAGCGCGGGGCCGATCGGCGGCGCCGGGTTGGCCTTGCCGGCCGGGCACTGCAGCTTGACGTAGGCAGAAACCTTCTTTGCCATGTGCTGACTCCTGTGGTGCAAACGGCCGCGAGGCCTCCCACATCGAGGCTCGATCACCGACGATCGATGAACGAGATCCGGCGCATTGCTGCACCGGTGGCGCACTCGTGGCGGCTGCGACGCAGGCTGTCAACCGGGAGCCTTCGTCGTCGTCAGCAGTGTCGTCGCCGCTCCCGGAAAAACGAAAACGCCACCCGGAGGTGGCGTCGTCGGCGCGGGGCGCAGGCGGTCAGACCTTGGCGACCTGGCTGTAGTCGAACTCGACGGGCTGGCTGCGGCCGAAGATGGTGATGTTCACCTTGACCTTCTGCTTCGCGAGGTTCACCTCGGCGACGCTGCCGTTGAAGTTGACGAAGTTGCCCTCGACGACGCGGACGTTGTCGCCGACGTCGAACTCGACCTTCGGGGCCGGGCGCGCCGTCGTGTCCGTCAGCTGCTGCGTCATGGCCTTCACCTGACGCTCGGGCACCGCGGGGATCTTCTTGAGGTCGGTCTCGGTGTTGGCCGCCTTCATGTTGGGCGCGCCGATGAAGCCGGTGACCTTCGGCGTGTTCTTCACGCACTGCCAGGTCTCGGCCTTCATCTCCATCTGCACGAAGATGTAGCCGGGCGCGAACTTGCGCTTCACCTGGCGCTTCTTCGTGACGGTCTTGCCGTTCTTCTCCTCGGTCTTGGTCTCCTCGACGATCTCGACGGGGATGACGATCTCGCCGAACTGCTCCGTCAGGCCGAGCTGCTTGATGCGGTCCTCGAGGGCCGTCTTCGCCTTGTTCTCGAAGCCCGAGTAGGTGTGCACGACGTACCACTTCAGCTTGTCGTTCGCCGGCGGCGTCGTCGTCGTGGTCTCGGTCTGGGTGTTGGTCATGGCGCGTCCCCCGCCTCACGGCGTGGTGGAGGGTTGTCGAGGTGGAGGGGTCGTCAGAAGCGGATGTTGGCCTCGGCGAGCATCGTCGAGAGCTGGCCGAAGGTGATGTCGAAGACGCCGAGGATGAGGGCGGCGACGACGGAGGTGACGACGACGACGGCGGTGTTGACGCGGGTCTCTTCGGCGGTGGGCCAGTGCACCTTGTTGAGCTCGTCGATGACCTCACCGACGAGGGTCTTGGTGCGGGCAGCGGCGAAGGCGCCAAAGGCCGCGCCGAAGCCGATCACGACGCCGATCAGGGCCGAGAGCGGGAAGCGGTCGCCGAGGATCGGGGTGTTGTTGATGCGGGCGACGCCGAAGATCGAGGCGACGGCGAGGTGGAGCACGAACGCGAGCAGCGCGCCGGCGGCCACAAAGAACAGACCCACAAACGTCGACTTCTGGCGCATCCGGCCCTTCCTCGCTTCGCTACGGCCCACCGGGATCGGCGGGGCACGTTCGCCAGCGGCGAACCGCTGACTGCCCGGCGGCTCCGCCGGGCAGACGCAGGCTGCGTCGCCGACGTGGTCGCTTGCGGGACGTCTCCCCGGCCGCCCGTGGGCGGCGCGAGGTAGACTGTGGCAGGCCCTGAGGGGCTCGAACCCCCGACCCTCGGTTTTGGAGACCGATGCTCTACCAACTGAGCTAAGGACCTACAGACCGCGCCTTCATGGCCACCAACGTTCCCGTCGTCAAGGGGAGCCTGAAAAGAGTCTGGCCAGGGGCGGCTTCCCGACAGACGAAGGCGGCGGAATGGCCCCGCCGCCCGCCGCCAACCCCATGAAATCCAAGGACTTTTTCCGATTCAGCTTGCCGGGCCGAGCCGGGCCTCGAGCTCGCGGCCGATGCCGGCGAAGAAGGCCTCGAGCTGCGGACGGAACTGCGGGTCCTCGAGGAAGGCCTTCGCCGGTGCGCCCTCCTTCGTGAACGGCCCGAGATCGGGCAGCACGTGCAGGTGCATCTGCTTCACCGTGAGGTGCTGCGGCGGGTTGATCCAGATGCCGGCGGGCGGGCTGCCGGTCGCGCGCATGAAGGCGTCGGAGACGTGCGCGGCGAGGACGGCGAGCTCGTCGAGCAGGACCGGCGACGCGTCGATGGGCAGGCTCACGGGCTGCTTCGGCACGACGAGGGCCTTGGGCGACGGCGCGAAGGTGTCGACGAGGACCATCGCGTTGGCGTTCTCCCAGAGCACGATCTCGTTGTCGCGGGCACCGGGGACGCGCTGGGCCACCGGCGAGAACACGTCGCGGAGCTGCTCGACGCGGGGCCGATGCGCCATCAGGACATCGCGCTCGGTGCGCTGCTTCGTCGACGGCGACTTCGTGAGGTCCTTGTGGTGGGCCTGCTTCGCGTCCTCGTAATCGGCCTTCAGCTGCTTGAAGACGTCGCGGCCGATGGCGCGGATCTCCTGACGGCTGAGGGGCTCACCCTTGTCGGCCTCGGCCTCGGCGAGGGCCTTGTCGCGGACCGGGGCGAGCACCTCGGCGTCGGCGAGATCCTCGGCCGCGGCCTCCAGCAGGGCCGAGCGCCAGTCGTCGAGCAGCTTCGGTGTCGCCGTCGTCGTCGGTCCGGTCTGCACGGCGCTGACGCCGACGCGGGTCCGCATGTCGCGGCTGGCGTGGAAGGCGTCGCTGCCCGTCGTGGCCGACGGCCCCGTCGTACCGGTGGTCGGCGTCGACGTCGTCGCCGGCGTCGTCCCGCTGGTCGTGGACGTCGTCGTCGTGCGGGGGGTGCCCTGGTCGCGGCGGACGCGCATCAGCCATTCTCCGTCGTCGTCGTCTGGGCCGTCGTACGGCCGACGTTGCCGCCACGCGACACGAAGAGGGCCGCGGCCGTCGTCGCGCCGAGGGTCGGCTGGGGCTTCGCCTTCGGCTTCTCGCGCTCGTTCTCGCCGAAGCTGATGTAGCCCGAGACCTCGCGGATGACGTCGCCGGGCGACTTGTGGGCCGACGTCTCCTTGCCGAGCATGACGGCCTGGAAGCGGCGCTCGGTGACGGCGCCGTAGAGGGCGTCGACGTCGCCGCGGCTGCCGCGGGACTCCGACAGCACCGACATCATCACCTCGGTGGCAAGCATGACGGGCCGGCCGGTGCGCTCACCGACCTCGCGGATGAGGCGCTCGGCAACGGGCAGCTTCTGCTCGCCGAGCTCGACGCCGAGATCGCCGCGGGCCACCATCAGCCCCTCGCTGGCGAGGGCGATCTTGAAGAGCTCGGCCTCGTCGAGGGCGACGTTGCCGCGCTCGATCTTGGCGATGATGGGCTTCACCTGACCGAGGTCGAGCATGCGCTCGCGCAGGAAGATCACGTCGTCGGCGCTCTGCACGAAGGACTGGGCGAAGATGTCGACGTGGTCGATGAGGGCCGTGAGGTTCTGCAGGTCTTCATCGGTGACCGTCGCGCCCGAGAGCTTCGACTGCGGGAAGGCGACGCCCTTGTTGTCCCACACCTTGCCGCCCGTCGTGACCTCGACGGTGACGGTGCCGTTGGCCTTGTCGACGGCCTTCACCACCATCTTCACGGTGGCGTCGTTCATCGACACCGGGTCGCCGACCTTCACGTCGTCGCACATGGTCGGGTAGTCGACCGGGAACAGCATCTTGGCCTGGCTGCCGGGGACGTCCTTCGTCGTCAGCGTCGCGGTGTCGCCGGCCTTGAGCCAGATGTCGTTGTTCTCGAGCTTCTGCGGGTTCTCGAACGTGCGCAGGCGGAGCTTCGGCCCCTCGAGGTCGACCTGGATCGTGATCTCGCGGCCCATCTCGGCGGCGAACAGGCGCAGCTTCTTCATCACCTCGATCTTCTGGTCGAGGCTGCCGTGGGCGGTGTTGAAGCGGGCCACGTCCATGCCGGCGCGCAGCATGTCCTTGAGCTGTTCGTCGGTGGCCTTCGGATTCACCGTGGCGACGATGCGGGTGCTGCGATCGGCGGTGGGCGGCGGCGAGAACAGCAGGCCGAGATCGGCGCCCGTCTTGCCGGCGACGCCGACGTTCCAGCGGGCCGCCAGGCGCTCCACCTCGAGCTTCGTCGCCGCGTGCACCGTGCCGGCCGGCAGGCTGTTGGTGTAGCCCTGCAGGGCCGCGAGGGCGCCGATGAGCTGGTGGCCGACGACGAGGTCGTCCTTTGCCACCGACTTCGCCATGAACTGGTCGATGCGGACGAGGACCTCCATCGCCGAGGTCGCGGCGCCGGGCTTGCTGCCCTTGCCACTGCGCTTGCTCTCGTCGAGGAAGAGGCCGTCCTTGATGGCGCCGACGACCCAGTCCTTGATGCCGGCGAGTTCCTTCGCGAGCGCCGAGGGCGACGCCGTCGTCGACGTCGACTGCAGCGGCTGCCAGCGCATGGCCTCGGCCTTCAGCTGCGTCTCGAGCTGCTGGGCGGCGGAGCCTTCGAGTCCGATGCCGCGGGCGATGACCTCGATGGTGCGGGGGTTCGTCGCCTGGCCCTCGCGCTGCACGACCATCTTCACGAGCTCGTCGGGGGTCTTGTCCGGATAGACCTGACCAAGGGCGGCGACGACGTGGCGGGCGAGGTGGGCCTGGGCCTCGAGCCCGGTGCGGTAGTGGCCCGAGAAGGTGCCGATCAGCACCTGGGTGATGTCGCCGTTCTTGTCCTTCTGGACCTCGAAGGTGCCGGCGGTGAAGGCGTCGTTGCCCTGCGACAGGACCGTGTGGCCCGGCGACGGCTTGCCGGCCTCGACGACGGAGGCGCGGGGGACGTCGTAGGCGTCGACGACGTACTCGCACAGGGCGCCGCTCTTGAGCGACTTCAGGAAGTCACCGTCGATGAGGCGGATCTGGCTCTCCTGACCACCCTTCAAATAGAACTCGACGGTCTTCTGGGCGACGTAGGCGAGGTGTTCCGTCGGCGACCACTTGTCGGCCTTCTTGTGGGTGTCCTTCGCGACGAGCCACGCCGACACCGGCTGGGGATCGGCAGCGTCCTGCAGCACGACGGCGGCGCGGAAGATGGCCGTCGAGATGCCGGCGAGGTCCTTCGCGAGGCCGAGGGCCTGGAGCTTGGTGCCCTTGTCGTCGACGAGCGAGAGCTGGTTGATGGTCGCCTTGAGGCGCTCCTCGAGGATGTAGACCTTGCTCGTCACGGCGACGAGGGCGTTGCCGTCGAGGCCCTTGAAGTCGGCGCCGCCCAGGGGCGCGAGCTCGGCGGCGATGGCGTCGACGATGGCGCCGTACTGCTTGCCAGCCCACAGGGCGTCCAGCTGCCGCAGCGCCGGGCTCGAGACGGCCTTGTCGACGCCGTCGATGCCCTTCACCTCGGTCGTCGTCGTCGGGGTCACCGTCTGCGTCTGCGTCTGCGGCGTGACTGGCTTCTGGCCGGTGAGGCCGGTGCGCTGGGTCGTGCTGGTGGGGCGCTTGATGTCCATGGTGGTCCCGACGTGGAAGGGTGCGGGTGAGATAGCGCGCAGCGCGGGGATCTGGCGCGATCGGAAACGCCCCGCGCCGCCCCGGGACGACGGCGGGCGGGAGACAGCCCCCGCCCGCGTCCATTGCTGAGCCTTATCAGCCGGTTACATCACCAGCGATCCCGGTCGCGGCCGCGGCCGCCGCCCTCGCGATCACCCCGGTCCCGATCGCGGCGACCGCCACCGCGGCCGCCGCGGTCGCCGTAGCCGTAGCCGCCGCCACCGCGGTCACCACCTCCGCCGACGGCGCCGCTGCGGTCGTGGCCGCCGAAGCCGCCGCCACCGCCGCCGCCACCGCCGCCACCACCCCAGCCGCCGCCGCCGCCGCCGCCGAAGCGACGGCCACCGCCGCCGCCGCCGCCGCCAGCGCGCTCGCGGGCCTCGTTGACGGTCAGGGGACGGCCGTCGAGGAGCGCGCCGTTGAGGGCGGTGGTGGCGGCCTGCGCTGCCTCGCCCGTGGCCATCTCCACGAAGCCGAAGCCACGCGATCGACCGGTCTCGCGGTCGATGACGACGCTGGCCGAGACGACCTCGCCGTGTGCAGCGAAGGCCTCTCGGAGGCTTTCGTCGGTGGTGGAGTATGGAAGGTTGCCGACGTAGAGGCGGTTTCCCACGGGTTCCTCGAACAGAGCGGGCTCTGCACACAGGCGCCTTTGCCATCCCTGTCGGCGCGACGCCCCACCGGCAGGGTGCCGACTGCCGGATGCAGTCGGCGCAAGCTCATCCGGCTGCGGTGCCGGACCCACAGGTTAGGGCGACGCGCGGCGGCTGAAAACGGCGAGACAACGCCCCTGCGGCCGGGGTGCGTCGGTGTGGGACGGGATCGCGCGGCCCCTGCCCGCCGTTGCTAGGGTCATCTCATGTCTGTGCGTGTGCAGCCTGCGAGCATCCTGCTGGTCGAGGACGAGCCGACGCTGCAGCGCATCCTCGGTTCGGTCCTCGGCGACGCCGGTCACCGTGTCGAGGCCGTCGGCACGGCCGAGCATGCCCTCGAGCGGCTCGAGGACGGCGACTTCGACCTCGTCCTCACCGACAAGAACCTGCCGAGGATGAACGGGCTCGAGCTGCTCGCCGAGCTGCGGTCGTGGGAGCGCGGCGGACGCAAGCCCATCGGCGTGATGATGGTGACGGGCTACCCGAGCCGTGACACCGCCCTGCAGGCCCTCGCCGACGACGCCGATGGCTACCTGGTGAAGCCCTTCCGCTCCCTGACCCACGCCGTCGACCAGGTGCAGGTCGTGCTCGGGGCCGACCTGCGCGCCCGGCGGGCCGCCCAGCGCCTCGCCCGCGTCGTCGCCCGCGCCCTCGGCGGCCTGCCCGAGGATCTCGGGGGCCAGACGATCGCCGTGCTCGGCGTCGACCGCGCCGCCGCCGCCCTCGGCCGCGCCGGCGCCGTCGTCGTCGGTGGCGCCGACCTCGATCGCGCCAGGGCCGTCGTTGCCGCCACGCTGCAGGACATCACGGCGGCCGCGGTCGCCCACCCGGGGCTTGCCCACGTCCTCGTCGACGGCGGCGCCACCTTCCAGGACATCGTCGCGCTGATCGGCGCCGGCGGCGGCGCCATCGTCGACGGTGACCTCATCGACGGGGGCGCCGGATGACCCGGGCCATCGTCGTCGTCCTGCTGCTCGCGCTCGTGGTGGTCGGCCTCGGCGTCGCGCTGTCGGGGCGCCTGCTCGGCGACGATCCGGGCACCGGCACCGTCGTCATCGGCACGAATCCGCCGCCGCCGCCGCCGCCACCGACACCGTCGCCCGGCATTGCCGAGCCCGGCACGACGACGACGACGACGTCGTCGTCGTCGACGACGCTGTCATCCGCCACCGTCGCCAGCGCGCGCGGCAAGGTCCAGGTCCGTCGCGGCGAGGGCGAGTGGCAGGACGTGCCGCCCGGCGCGGTCCTCGGCCCCGACGACGCCGTCCGCGCCGGCCGCAACGCCGAGGCCACGCTGCGCCTCGGCGACGGCGTCGAGGTGCGTCTGTCGCCGCGGTCCGAGCTGAGCGTCCGCGAGCTCACCGAGGCGGTCTCCCGCGTCCGACTCGACGAAGGTCACGTCACCGCCGTCGTCGGCACCGGCGGTCGGACCCTGCGCGTGCAGGCCCGCGGCAGCGACGCCGAGGCCGAGTCGAAGGGCGGTACCTTCGGCGTCGTCACCGACGGCAAGGGTACGCTGGCCGTCGCCGCCACCACCGGCAGCGTGCGCGTGAGCGCCGCCGGCAGCGCCGTCGACGTCAACGCCGGCCAGGCCACCACCGTCGACGCCGGCAAGGCGCCGTCGACACCGACGGCGATGCCGACGAGCCTGTTTCTCAAGGTCGGTGAGCTGGCCGCGACGCAGACGAACCAGACGGCGACGACGATCAGCGGGACGACGTCGCCGGGCGCCATCGTGCGCGTGGGCGATCAGGTGGCGACGTCGGATGCGCGCGGGCGCTTCGCCCTGAAGGTGCCGCTGAAGGATGGCCGCAACGACCTCGCCGTCGAGGTCGTCGACGCCAGCGGCCGCCGGCAGGATCAGGCCCTGCCCGCCGTCACCGTCGACCGGGTCAAGCCCCCGATCGACGCCGCCGTGCAGTGGGGCCGGCCGAACTGACGATGACGTTCACGACGGGCGCCTGAAGCGCGCGGCAGCGGGGATTCGCACCCCTTCGGGGTGCGAATGTTCCGTGCATTCATCGGCCGGAGGCCGATGAATTCGGCCGCTCGCGCCCGAATTCCTCGACACGCTTCGCGTGTCGGGAATTTGGATACATGTTCATCAGCTGGCGCTGATGAAATCAACAAGCGCCTGAATCGTCTTCTGATTCAAACACTTGGCGGGACGCCAAGTGTTTGAATTCAGTCGTCGCGGTCGCGGTCGCGCCAGTCGCGGCTGTCGCGGTCGAGGGGCTTCACGACGATCATGCCGCCGTCGATCGGGACGAGGTTCAGCTTCAGGGCGATGGAGCCGTCACGGTTCGTGAAGCCGACGCCGATCTCGGTCCAGAAGGCCTTCTTCCCTTCGCGATCGCGGATGTGCCAGATGGCGTGCGTCGGCGCTCCAGACATGGGTGTCTCCCTCTTGTGGACGAGACGCTAGGAAGCCACGGGGAAAGCGCAACGCCCCTCCCGCAGGCCCACCGTGAACGTCAACGACCTCCGCCCGACCCTCGATGCCGCCGCCGACAACCCGGCGCTGTGGAAGAGCCTCGTCATCACCGCCCTGCTGTGGCTCGGGGCCCTCGCCGCCCGCGCCGTGGTGGTGTCCTTCCTGCGGTCCCGCGGCCTGCCGCCGACCGAGCTGCGGCGGCTGATGGCGACGTCGCGCAACGCGATCCTCTTCATCCTCGCCGTCGCCACCGCCACCGTGTGGTTCGACGAGCTGCGGACCTTCGCCGTCTCCCTCGTCGCCGTCGCCGCCGCCATCGTCATCGCGACGAAGGAGCTCATCATGGGCGCCGGCGGCACCTTCCTGCGGACCTCGGGCCGCATCTTCGACATCGGCGACCGCATCGAGGTGGCCGGCCTGCGCGGCGACGTCGTCGACACCTCGCTCTTCACGACGACGATCATCGAGATCGGGCCGGGACGCGTCGGCCACCAGCAGACCGGCCGCTCGGTGACCCTGCCAAACGCCCTGCTCCTCACGAGCCCCGTCGTGAACGAAACGTGGTCACACCCCTTCATCGTGCACACCTTCGAGGTGCCCGTCCCCCGCGAGCGGGCGCTCGCCACCGAGGCCCTGCTGCTCGAGGCCTGTCACGACGAGGCCGGTGTCTTCATCGACGACGCCCGCCGCCACTTCGAGGCCCGGCAGCGCGAGCGCGGCATCGAGATGCCCACGCTCGATCCCCGCGTCCTCATCCGCGTCGACGACGCCACGAAGGCGACGCTCATCGCCGCCGTCGTGATGCCGGCGCGCCGCAAGGGCGTCATCGAGCAGGGGATCCTGCGCCGGTTCCTGTCGCTCGAGGCGATGGCGCCGCCGCCGCGGCCGATGCCTCCGAACAAGGGTGCCTCCGTCGACGCATCGGGTTGACGGCAGACTTGCCCGACGCACCCGTCCTCCGTAGCGTCCCCCCATGCCCTTCTCCGACCTCGTCCGCGGCGCGAGCCTCCGGGGCAGCCCCGCGCAGCTCGGCACCATCCCGAGCCTGCGCCTCGGCCGCGCCATCGGCACCCTGTGGCGACGGGCCCGCCCCGGCGCCCGCAGCCCCACCGTCGTCGTCGGTCGCTCGCGCGGCGCCGCCGAAGCCGCCGCCCGCGACGGCGTCGTCGCCGGCCTCGTCGCCTCGGGCTTCGTCGTCGCCGACCTCGGCATCGTCGAGAGCGAGCGCTTCACGGGCGCGCTGCGCCAGGGCCCGGCCGACGACGATCCGGCGGCACGGCTGTGGCCCGTCGTCGGCGGCGTCCTCATTGCCGCGACCGGCGAGTCGCTGGGGGTGATGCTCTTCGACGGCCTTCGCCCCGTCGTCGGTCCCCGCCTCGGCGAGCTGGCGTGCGCCGCCGACGCCGGCGCCTTCTGTGTCCACGGCGGCGGCAACGTCATCCCCGTCGACGCCCGCACCCTGCCCCCGGCCGCACCGCTCGACGAGCGGGGCGACGAGACCATGGACGACGCCACCGCATGATTCGCGCGCTTCCCGCCCTGCTCGCCCTGTCCCTGCTCGCTGCGGCCTGCCCCGGCGCCCAACGACGCACCACCCGCTTCGATCCCCGCCGACACAGCCGCGCGACGACGCCGACGACAACGACGAACACCGGCACGGAGGCCGCGGAGCCCGCGCCGCCGCCGCTCATCGTGCGCCGCGAGGAGCGCGTCATCGAGCTTGAGGTGAAGGGCGCGCCGGTGCGCCTCCAGGCAACCGCCACCTGGCCCACCCTCGACGACGAGGTCATCGAAGGCCCGGCCTTCCTCATCGTGCCCGGCGCCGGCGACGTCTCCCGTCGGGGCCTGCGCCGCGGCGACGGCGTCAACGCCTACGCCGCCCCCGTCGCGGTCACGAGCGCGTGGCAGGACCTGCTCGGGGCCTCGGGCGCGTCGACGCTGGCCTGGGACAAGCGCACCTGCGGCCCCAACGACGACGCCGAGTGTACGAAGAACCCCCAGGACGACCTCGACGAGCGTGGACCGGTGGCCCTCGCTGCCGACGTCGACGCCGCCTGCGCGCTGGCGCCGACCCTGCCCGGCTTCGACGGACGCATCGTGCTCATGGCCCACGGTCAGGGGGCCCAGGTCGCTTTGGCGTCGACGTGCGCCCAGAAGGCCGCCGCCATCGTGCTCATCAACCCCATCCCGCGCGAGATCGACGCCGTGCTCGTCGACGCGCTCCTCGCCCGCCACGCGCAGAAGCAGGACGAGGCGAAGGCGGCGAAGGCCCCGGAGGACAAGGCCCGTCTGACCGAGGAGGCCGTCGCGCTGCGCAACCTGGCCGCGACCCGGCAGGCCGGCTTCGCGTCGATGCGCTCGGGGAAGTTCTCCCGCGAGGCCCGCGTCGACGGCGCCACCATCGCCTTCTGGCTCGGCTGGATGGAGCTCACCGGCAAGACCCGGGACCTCCTTGGCCCCGTGAAGGACAAGACCCTCGTTGTGATCGGGGCGAAAGACGCCCAGCTCGGTGACGGCGACCGGGCCCTCGCCCGGGGGCTGCCGGCGAAGAAGACCCTCGTCCTCGAGGCGGACCACCACCTGCTCGTCGACGGGACCCTGCAGCCCACCCTCGGGCTCGAGGTCATCGACGCCGTCGTGGCCCTGCTGCAGCCGTCGGCGTCGTAGCCGGCGTCGTCGGCCCGTGTCGGATCGCCCTTGTCGTCGGCACCTCGGCGCGTAAGGTGCGCGCTGGTCTGCCCCGTGCCGAGGTACCTGTGGCTGAGAAGCGCGACTACTACGAAGTGCTTGGCGTCCCGAAGGACGTCGACGAGCGGACGCTGAAGAAGGCGTACCACAAGCTGGCGCTGCAGTTTCACCCCGACAAGAACCCCGGGGACAAGGCCGCCGAGGACAAGTTCAAGGAGGCCTCCGAGGCCTACGAGGTCCTCTCCGACGCCGACAAGCGGGCCCACTACGACCGCTTCGGCCACAACGCCCCCGACCTCGGCGGCGGCTTCTCCGCCCAGCAGTACGCGGTCAACCTGCAGGACATCTTCGGCGACCTCTTCGGCGACATCTTTGGCGGTCGTCGGCGCGGTGGCGGCGGCGCGCAGCGGGGCTCGGACCTCCGCTTCCACCTCGAGATCACCTTCGAAGAGGCCGCCTTTGGCGCCCAGAAGGAGATCGCGATCCCGCGCCTCGAGGACTGCGGCACCTGCCACGGCACCGGCGCGAAGCCCGGCACCAAGATCAGCACCTGCGGGCAGTGCGGCGGCAGCGGCGAGATCCGGGTCGCCCAGGGCTTCTTCGCCATCGCCCAGACCTGCCGGGCCTGCGGCGGCGTCGGCCGCACCATCGAGACCCCCTGCACCGACTGCCGCGGCCGCGGCCAGACGGAGCAGGAGCGCAACCTCAGCGTGAAGGTGCCCCAGGGCGTCAACGAGGGCACGCGCCTGCGCTTCGTCGGCGAGGGCGAGGCCGGTCGCGGCGGTGGCCCGCGCGGCGACCTCTACGTCGTGCTCAGCATCAAGGAGCACCCGCTCTTCCACCGCGAGGAGCAGGACGTCATCTGCGAGGTGCCGATCTCGTTCCCGCAGGCGGCCCTCGGCTGCTCCCTCGAGGTGCCGACGCTCGACGGCAAGGTGACGATGAAGGTGCCGCCGGGCACCCAGCCGGGCGGCGTGTTCCGCCTCCGCCACAAGGGCATCCCGCACCTGCGCGGCAACGGCCGCGGCGACCAGCTCGTCAAGGTCCGCATCGAGGTGCCGAAGAAGCTCAACAAGGAGCAGACCGAGCTCCTCGAAAAGTTCGCAGCGGCCTCCAACGATGACGTCCACCCCGACAACAAGAGCTTCTTCGACAAGGTGAAGGAGCTGTTCGGCTGAACACGTCGTCGTCGTCGTCATCGTCGTCGACACGATCACGGACGGACGGAGGCGACGATGTGTGGTCGCTACAAGCTGACGGCGACGGTGCAGGAGCTGGCGGCGCTGCTGGAGGCGGGCATCGACCCGCGCCTCGAGAAGCAGCCGCGCCGCTTCAACGTGGCGCCGACGGACGTGATGCCGATCGTCCGCGTCGTCGACGGCCGCCGCTGGTTGATGCCGGCGCGCTGGGGGCTCGTGCCGTTCTGGGCCCGGGACCTGAAGATCGGCAGCACGATGATCAACGCCCGCAGCGAGACGCTGTTCGAGAAGCCGGCGTTCCGGGAGTCGCTGCAGAAGCGCCGCTGCCTCGTCGTCGTCGACGGCTTCTACGAGTGGCAGCAGCAGGGCAGCCGCAAGATCCCGCAGCTGATCGCTTTTGGCGACGGGCGCCCGTTCACGCTCGCGGGCCTGTGGGCGCGCTGGAAGGGTGAGCCCGGCGAGGTCGAGACCTTCACCATCGTGACGACGGCGGCGAACGATGCGCTGCGGGCGGTGCACGACCGCATGCCCGTGCTCGTCGACGAGCGCGACCGCGAGGAGTGGCTCGACCCCGACAACGCCACGGTCGACCTCGAGCGGATCGCGAGCCCGCGCCCCTGGCCCGGCGTCACACTGACGCCGGTGTCGTCGCGCGTCGGCAACGTCCGCCACGACGACGCGGGCCTCCTCGAGCCCGACGTGCCGGCGGCGACGACGACGAAGACGACGACGACGACGACGACGAAGAAGAAGGCGACGAAGAAGAAGGCGACGGCGACGGGCGCGCCGAAGCGGGCGTCGACGGCGAAGGCGGCCGCGAAGAAGACGGCGACGAAGCCCCAGGGGGATCTGTTCTGACGGTGGTGGGAGGCACACCCACCCTGTCGCGACCGTGATCACCCGTCGACGCTTGGCCTGACGGCGCGAAATGGCGACACTGGTCGGACCATCGCCGAGGAGCGCCATGCAGTTCGACCAGCCCGCCAGTTCCGTCCAGCCCGTTGTCGGCGATCCCCGCGCCTGGCCGACGGGAGAGCGCACGTTCTCGCCGTATGGCGTGTCGTTGCGGGCCGGTGATCTGCTGCAGCAGACCTGGCAGATGTGGCGCGACGACGCTCCGCGCCTGCTCGGCATCACCGCCCTGCCCTACGGCTTCATGCTCGTGGCGGCGATCGGGCTCGTCGTGGCGGGCGCCATGATGGGCTTCGACCCCGACCACCTCGAGAACAGCGGCCCCTTCATCGGCCTCGTCCTCGGCGGAGGCGGTGGTCTGCTCATCAGCGCGATGCTGCTGCTCGTCGCCGCCGCCGCCGGCACCTTCCAGGCCGTCGAGGAGCGCCTGCGCGGCGAGCATCGCGCCGACGGTGTCGTCGGCATGCTGCTGCTGGGCGTCGGCTCGCTGGGCCGCCTGATGGGCGCCTACGTCGTCGTCGGCCTCGCCATCTCCGTCATCGCCATGCCCGCCCTCGCAGCCACCGCCGGCGCCGTGGCCGCCGAGAGCGTGCCCTTCGGCGTGCTCGCCTTCTTCCTGTGGATGCCGACGGTCATCGCCTGGATCTACGCGTCGCTGCGGCTCATCGCGGTCGGTCCCGCCATCGTCGCCGAGGACGTCGGCGTCATGGCCGGTGTCCGCCGCTCCCTCGAGCTGACCCGGGGCAACGTCGGCGACGTCTTTGTCGCCAGCCTCGTCCTCGGCGCGGTGCTGCTCGGCGTCAACATGGCGATGACCGTCCTTGGCTTCATCCCGCTGTTCGGCGCCCTCGTGCAGTTCGTGAGCGGCATCGTCATCGCCTCGGTGCAGTCGGTGTTCATGTTCCTGCTCTACGCGGCCCTGCGCGATCGCGAGAGCTGACGTCGGCCGACGACGCGACCACGACGGGCACCCATGGGCGCCCGTCGTCGTTTCGGGAACCGCTCAGGACTCGTCGTCGCGGGCGCCGACGCCGAAGCGCACGGCGACGACGAGGCGGCCGAGATCCTTGAGCACGCGGGGGACGCGGCGCACGAGGTGGATCGGCGGCGAGCGCTGCTCCTCGAGCTCGATGGGGATCTCCTGGATGCGCAGCCCGGCGCGGCCGGCGCGGATCACGAGCTCGCTGGCGAAGAGGTCCTTGTCGACGACGCAGGCGTGCACGACCGGCAGGATCGCGTCGCGCTTCATGGCCTTCAGGCCGTGGGTGTCGGTGCCTTCGAAGCCGACGGTGGCCCATAGGAGCCCGTTGATGACGCGCGTCGCCGCGCGCCGCGTGAAGGGGCGCCGGTCACGGGCCCCCGGCATCGCCTTGCTGCCGACGACGACGTCGCACTCGTCGTGATCGAGGCGCCGCAGGGCCCGCTTCACGAAGCCCAGATCGCAGAGATCGATCTCGTCGCAGACGACGACGTCGCCGCGGGCATCGAGCAGCCCGGCGCGCAGTGCGCGGCCGTAGTCCGGGGTCTGGCTCTCGAGCAGGCGGAGGGTCGGCCATACCGTCATGAGCTCGCGCACGATGGGGACGGTCTGGTCGCGGCAGCCGTTGGCCGAGACGATGACCTCGACGTCACGCTCGAGCTCATCGAGGCCCTGCAGGTAGCGCTGCAGGGCCCCCTCGATGATCGCCTCCTCGTTGTAGACGGGGATGACGACAGACAGGGACGGGGACGACGACACGAAGAGCGGGCTACCAGCCCGCCCCACCCTCCACCAGTCCGGTCAGCGCGGACAGGCCAGGTACGCGCCGCTGGCGAAGCCGCGCAGACCACCGCCGGCGTCGACCTCGTGCCAGATGGTGTGGCCGCCGACGCTGCTGCCGTCGACGCTGGCGACGCGGGTCACGCGGGCGCCGTCGGCGATGCTGCCGAGCCGGGGGCTGCCGGCCGACGGCGACGAGCGCACGTTGAGGGCGACGCCGTCGGTCTCCACCTGCAGCTGGTCGCAGGCCGGCACGAGGCGCACGGCGTCGAAGGCGATCCGGCGCCGCAGCGAGCCGGCCTCACCGGTGTTGTCGTCGAGGCGGACGAGCTGATCGAAGCCGGCGTCGAACGCGAAGCGACCGAGGCTGCGCCAGCCGCGGGCCGTCGACTGGTCGAGCGGCACGGTGTCGACGACGCCGGCGTGGCGGACCCGGTAGGCCGTCTGCGTGCTCGTCGCCGTCGACGGCACATGGACGTCGACCCGATAGGTGCCGGCCCGGGCGACGCCGAGGTGCCAGCGGGCGAAGTTGTCGCGGGCGCCCGCCGTCGCGTTCGTCCACACGTGGTCGCCGTCGAAGCCGCCGCTCTCGGCACGGAGGTACGACGGCGTGCCCCCCAGCTCGAGGCAGTCGTCGTCGTCGTCGATGACCCCGCCGACGGCGGCCAGACGCGCACAGCCGGCCGGGATCCCGGGGTCGGCCGCAGGCGGCGGCGTCGACGGCGACGGCGGCGGCGGCGACGACGACGTGTTGGCCTTCGCGTGGGCCCAGCCCGAGGGCACCCAGCCGTTCCAGCGGGCGCCGACGGTGCCGTCGCGATACGGCAGGCGGGCCTTGCCGTTGCCGGCGACGTTCTGCTCGATGATGTCGACGAAGTCGCTGCCGACGGCGACGACGAGGGCGACGTGGCCGTACGTGCCGTTCTCCCAGACGATCATGTCGCCGGGCACGGGCGGGCGGGCGCGGTCGCCGTTGGTGATCACGTCGACGGTGTCGCGCGGCGCGCCCCGCAGCAGCGTCTTGGCGTTGCCGTACCAGCGCAGGTTCCACTTGCGCTTGAAGTGCCGCATGACGAGCTCGACGCACTGGTACTGCAGGCCGTTGGCGATGCCGCCCTGCCCCGCGCAGGAGTTGCCGGTGCCGGTGTTGCCGCCGTTGCTGTAGGCGTTGGTGCCGTCGAACGAGGCCAACACGGTGCCGCAGGGTGGCATCGTGAGGGCCTGCTCCTCGCCGGTCGGGTTGACGATGTCGTCGACGTCGACCTCGAGGGTCGACTCGTCGATCACCTCGGTGGTGCAGGCGCCGCCCAGCGTGGTCGCCGTCAGCATCGCCGCCATCGTGATCGTCATCCCAGCGCGCCGGAGCATGTCGCCTCCCATTGATTGCTGAGTCAACTGTGACGCCCCGGCGGGGATCCGCCCATCCGCCGACCGCGCTCGGTCATCAGCCGGATGGGACCGGGGGGGGGCCGACGCCGCCATTCGCCGGGAATCTTGTCGTCGTCGCTGGCAGCCGCTATCGCCGATCGCATGACTTCCACCGCGCGCCACTTCGACGTCATCGTGATCGGCTCCGGCCCGGGCGGCGAGGGCGCCGCCATGCGCTGCGCCAAGGCCGGGCGCCACGTCTGCGTCGTCGAGAAGTACTCGATGGTCGGCGGCGGCTGCACCCACTGGGGCACGATCCCCAGCAAGGCGCTGCGACACGGCATCCAGGAGCTCGTGAAGCACTCCAACTCGCCGTGGCTCAAAGCGAGCATGATCTGTGAGCAGCCCCGCTTCAAAGACCTCATCCGCGCCGCGTCGTCGGTGGTGCAGCGCCAGTCGCGCATGCGCGGCACGTTCTACGAGCGCAACCAGGTCGACGTCATCGAGGGCGAGGCCCGCTTCGTCGACGCCCACACCATCGAGGTCATCCAGGCCCGGGGCGCGCGCGAGCTGCTCACCGCCGACCACTTCGTCATCGCCACGGGCTCCCGCCCCTACCGCCCCCGCGACGTCGACTTCACCCACCCGCGCATCTTCGACAGCGACACCATCCTCAAGCTCGAGGACACGCCGCAGTCCATCACGATCTACGGCGCCGGCGTCATCGGCTGCGAGTACGCGTCGATGTTCCGCGGCCTCGGCACCAAGGTGAACCTCGTGAACACGCGCGAGAAGCTGCTGAGCTTCCTCGACGACGAGATCATCGACGCGCTGTCGTACCACCTGCGCGATCAGGGCATCCTCATCCGCCACGACGAGGAGGCCGAGCGCGTGGAGCCCACCGTCGACGGCGTGGTGCTGCACCTCAAGAGCGGCAAGAAGCTCAAGACCGAAGCGCTGCTGTGGGCCAACGGCCGGACCGGCAACAGCAACGGCCTCGGCCTCGAAGGAATTGGCATCGCACCCAACGAGCGCGGCTCGATTCCGGTCAACAAGGCCTATCGCACGAGCCTGCCGCACATCTTCGCCGTCGGCGACGTCGTCGGCTGGCCGGCGCTGGCGTCGGCGGCCTACGACCAGGGCCGCTTCGCCGCCGGCCACATCGTCGAGGGCCACAGCGAGGAGGAGCTCGTCACCGACGTGCCGACGGGCATCTACACGACGCCGGAGGTCAGCTCCCTGGGCCGCACCGAGCGGGAGCTGACGTCGTCGGGCGTCCCCTACGAGGTGGGTCACGCCCAGTTCAAGAGCCTCGCCCGCGCGCAGATCACGGGCCAGACGGTCGGCATGCTCAAGCTGCTCTTCCACCGCGAGACCCTCGAGATCCTCGGCATCCACTGCTTCGGCGATCAGGCCGCCGAGATCATCCACATCGGCCAGGCCGTGATGTCGCAGAAGGGTGGAGCCAACACCCTGAAATACTTCGTGAATACGACGTTCAACTATCCGACGATGGCCGAGGCCTACCGCGTCGCCGCCCTCAACGGGCTCAACCGCGTCTTCTGAGCACCGACGACGCGCCGCGCCGACGTCGCCACCGCCGCCGTCCCGACGACGACGACGCACTTCGCCGCACCGACGTCGCCGCGCAGGTTGACACCGCACCGGACATCAACGACCGTCGCGCCGTCGTGTCGACGACACCACGTTCGAAAACAGCCCGGGCAGCCCCCGGGGCACGGAGGATTCCATGGCCAAGCGCATTGCCATCAACGGGTTCGGTCGTATCGGCCGCGTCGCCTTCCGGGTCATCGCCGAGCGCCAGAAGCGCGGTGACGACAGCATCGAGATCGTCGCCATCAACGACCTCACCAACGCCGACACCCTCGCGCACCTCCTCAAGTACGACTCCGTGCACCGTCGTTTCGACGCCGACGTCAAGGTCGACGGCAACAACCTCGTCGTGAACGGCAAGGTCATCAAGGTCTCCGCCGAGAAGGACCCGACGAAGCTCGGCTGGAAGGACGCCAACGTCGACGTCGTCTTCGAGAGCTCCGGTGTCTTCACATCGAAGGACGACATGGTGAAGCACATCGCCGCCGGCGCGAAGAAGGTCCTGCTCAGCGCGCCCTACAAGGGCACCGCGCCCGACGCGACCATCTGCTACGGCGTCAACCACCAGATCTTCAAGCCCGAGATGACGACGGTGTCGACGGCGTCGTGCACGACGAACTGCCTCGCCCCGGTCGCCAAGGTCCTCCTCGACAACTTCGGCATCGAGAACGCCTTCGTCACGACGGTGCACAGCTACACCAACGACCAGCGCATCCTCGACCTGCCCCACAGCGACATGCGCCGCGCCCGCGCCGCCGCCGTCAACATGATCCCGACCTCGACGGGCGCCGCCAAGGCCGTCGCCCTTGTGCTGCCCGAGCTGAAGGGCAAGTTCGACGGCACCGCCATCCGCGTGCCCACGCCGAACGTCAGCCTCATCGACCTCACCTGCCAGGTGTCCAAGAAGACGACGGCCGAAGAGGTCAACGCGAAGCTCAAGGAGGCCGCCGCCGGCGCCTTCAAGGGCGTCATGGGCTACACCGACGAGGAGCTCGTCTCGACCGACTTCTGCGGCACCAACGAGTCCAGCTACGTCGACGGCGCCAGCACGGCCGTCCTCAACGGCAACTTCGTGAAGGTGCTGTCCTGGTACGACAACGAGTGGGGCTTCACCAACCGCGCCGTCGACATCCTGTCGATGATGGCGAAGGCCTGCTGAACGTCGCCACAGCCTGACGACGAGGGGCGCCGGAAGGCGCCCCTTTTCGTTGGTCACGTTGGTCGCCGACGGCGGCTGAAACGCACACGCTGCAGCCGGCTAGCAGGCTGCTGAAAAACGGCTTTGCGTTTTTCAGCACCTGCTAGGTGTTGATCCGGCCTCGTCGGAGACGAGGCCCAGAAGTACCTAGCAGGGTTGCTGAAAAAGGCCCAAAGCGGCC
>Ga0172373_10000403_pt1 | contig 71606 bp, 58 predicted proteins | sample Lak10m_2_FD_114546 | JGI IMG/M metagenome (GOLD analysis project Ga0172373, IMG submission 114546) | Freshwater microbial communities from Kabuno Bay, South-Kivu, Congo - kab_092012_10m | ecosystem: Environmental > Aquatic > Freshwater > Lake | place: Democratic Republic of the Congo...
AAACAGGCTGATTTTTTGTCAGTTTTTGCGTTTTTGAAGGCGCATAGCCGGTGCTACGTAACTGAAAAAAGGTGAAAAATGGCGAAAAATGAGCCGTTTTTGACTCGGTGAGAGAATCCTGAATAAGCTCTAAGAGCTTGTTCAGGATTCTCTAAATCAGTTCAATAATGGTTACACCATCGCCTCCCTGATCCTGTTCCGGATGAAAAATATTGGAAATATTGCTTCCGTACTCCTTGATTTTCTGACGTACAATTCTTCGAAGTATTCCGTCGCCTTTTCCGTGAAGGACGCGCAGACTGGCCGCGTTGCTGAGGAGTGCATTGTCAATAAAGCGTTCGAGTACCTGCATGGCTTCGTCCTTGCTCATGCCCCTCAGATCAATTTTACCGTCGAAATCAGCTGCGCGTTGCAATTCCGAAGAAGTACCTCCGGAGAAAGTGTGTTTAACCGGTTCATTGGCAGGTAACAGGTCGCGGAGAGGTGCCGTAACGGTGAGTCCGCCCATGGATACATCGGCTTTTTCGCCGCGGATTCGCTCGATCCGGCCGGTTGAGCCGCCGGCTCTGAGCCTTACATAATCTCCTGCAGAAAGTGGTCTTGCCACGCTGGCCGTCACGGATTTTTCCTCCAGCCTGACCATTTCCTCATTCACCTCGTTCACCTTTTTGGCCTGTTCGGAGCGCTCCTGTCGCAGACGGGCAGCTACTTCCTGTGCTTTTTCAAGATTCTTCTCATCGCGCAACTGGCGCACGAGTTTGTCCACTTCCCTGTTTGCCTGAGCGGTCTGCCTGAGTTCGAATTCACGCTGGTCGAGCTTCAGTCGCTTCCGTTTCACCTCGAGTTCATTGTGCATGGCGTCGTAGGTTTTGATCAGACGCTCGAGCGACTGTTCTCTTTCGGTAACAGACCTGAGTTTTTCCTCGAGTTCCTGCTTTTCCCGCTGCAGTTCGATGAGAATATCATCTACGGCTGTTTCGGAGCCGGTTTTATGGCGTGCGTAACCAATCAGGTCTTTGGGCAGGCCACTCTTTTCAGCAATTTCGAAGGCATAACTGCTTCCGGGTTTCCCCACCCTCAGTTCATAGGTAGGTGCCAGAGAATCCTTGTCGAAATACATGTTTCCGTTCAGAATACCCGAGTTTCGGAAAGCAAAAACCTTGAGATTGGAATAGTGTGTGGTGATGACGGCATACACTCCCTTTCTGTGCAGTTGCCGGAGAATAGCCTCGGCAATAGCGCCACCCGGTTTAGGGTCGGTTCCGCTGCCCATTTCGTCAATCAGCACGAGGGTTTGGGGGTTGGCCTTTTCGAGAAATAATCGGGCATTGCGCAGGCGGGAGGAGTACGTACTGAGGTCGTCGTCGAGACTTTGCTGGTCACCGATATCGGTGAATACCTGGTTGAAAATGCCAATCTCGCTGAGTTCGTGCATCGGAACAAGCAGTCCGCTCTGAACCATCATAACAAGCAGTCCGACCGATTTCATAGCTACTGACTTGCCGCCCGCGTTGGGTCCCGACAGCACGAGAATATGATTTTCGGCGTCGAGCTTCAGGTCGAAAGGAATTGTTTTCCTCGACAGCGCCTTGTTTTTAATGTACAGCAGCGGATGATATCCCTTTTTGATGGCAATGACGGGCTTTTCCTTCAGCACAGGCATCCCTGCGCGCATTGCGAGTGCGATGCGCGCGCGTGCCTGAATGAAATCGAATCGAACCAGCACGCTGAGGTACTGTCCGATGAGATGACCATAGGGACGGATGGTATCGCTCAGCGATTTGAGGATACGGAAAATCTCTCTTCTCTCCTCCTGTTCGAGGTCAAAGATGTCATTGTTGACCTCAATAATAGCTTCCGGTTCAATAAAGGCTGTTTTGCCTGTGTCGGATTCGTCGTGAATAATACCGCGGATCTTGCGCTTGTGTTCGGCGGGTACAGAGAGTACCCTGCGTCCGCTTCTGAAACTTTCGGGAGAGTCGGACAGCCACCCTTTGGAGCGATATTCCTGTACCAGCTGGCGGAATTTGCCGTCGAGTTCGCGGGCTTTGTGCTGCATTTCCCGGCGGATACGCATCAGATCAGGAGAAGCATCGGGTCTGACTTCCCCCTTGTCGTCGAAAACAGTCTGAATTGCCTTGATGAGTGCCTCGTCGAAAGAGAGCGGGCGGATCAGATCAAAAAGTTTGGGATAGATATCCTTCTTGGGGCCCGATGCGAAGAATTTGAAAATATCCCGCATCGTGAACAGGATACGGAGAATACCCTGGAACGACTCCATCTGGAGCGTATATCCGTCAATTTCGAGCATTTTCAGTTCAGGCCTCACATCCGGGAATGCCTGAATGGGAAAGCGATCGTTCTTTTCGAGGGCCAGTTTGAAATCGCGGGTTTCGCGGAGCGATACGTCTATGGTACTGAAGTCGGTAGAGGGAGTCAGATTCCGGGCCATTTCCGCTGCCATGTCGGTCAGCGTTTCCTTTTCCAGCAAATCAATCATTTTGTCGTATTCCAGTTTTACGACAACATCCTTTGGTTCAAATCTCATTGTTCTTCTTGTGAAGGTGCAAAACTACCGTCCTAAAAACAAATTCGGGCACTTTTAGTTCCCCGACATACAAGAAGATGTGCACCGGCGGGAATATTAGATTGAAAATTTGCGACAATTTTTTCATAATAAACATTGGGGATAGCGGAGATTGGGTACATTTGCCATTGTTTCTTTACCAACAATTAAACTGCTTTTTGAATGATGAAAAAATTACAACTTGCCCTGCTCGTGATGCTGGCAGTTATAACCACCGCTTCTGCACAATACCAGCGCCGCGTACTGGTTGAGGAGTTTACCAACGCCTCCTGCCCGCCCTGTGCTGCGCAGAACCCCGGTTTCAACGCCCTGATGCTTACCGAAGATGCTATCGTTACCCCGATAAAATATCAGACCAACTGGCCCGGTGTTGACCCGTTCAATGCTCAAAACCCGACTGATGCTGCTACCCGTGTATCTTACTACGGTGTAACGGGTGTACCCAACGGTTTCGTTGATGGCACCGGTATTGCCAACGACTGCGGTTACTACGCCAATGCTCCGGCATGCCTTAACAGTGCTGAATTGCAGACTCGTGCTGCTGTAACCTCACCGGTTGAAGTACTGCTTTCACACAGCGTAACTGCTGACTACGACTCTATTCTGATTACCATTTCTGTAACATCTGCTACTGACCTGAGCGGTCAGCTCCGTCTGCATGTTGCCGTAATTGAAGAAGAAGTCATTTTCGCCAGCCAGCCTGGCACCAACGGGGAACTTGATTTCTATCAGGTTATGCGCAAGATGCTCCCTAGCGGCAACGGCACTACCATCACTGCCATTGCAGCAGGTGAAACCAAAAACTACACATTCGCATGGCCTATTGGTTACGCGTACGATGTAAACAAACTGGGTGTGTCCGCATGGCTGCAGAACAACACTACGAAAGAGGTGTACAACTCTGCCCGCTCTATGCCCATCGGTGGAATTCCATCTGCAGGTGGTACCGTAATCAACTCCATGAGCCCGATCGTTTGTACTTCAGGGGCCAACCCGACTTTCACCCTGGCCAACACGGGCACAGCTGATATCACTACAGCCAACTTCCAGTACCGCGTTGGTACAGGCGCGTGGACGAACTTTACATGGAATGGCACACTCGCTCCGGGTGCTTCTACAGTAATCACACTATCAGACGTGGCTATCACTACTGCCGGCAACACCAAGATTGATATCCGCCTCGCCAGCACCAACAACGGCGGTCAGACCAACCTCGTGGATGTTCTGACACTGAATATCAAGGGACTTTTCACAGCGCCATCTCCGGTTCCATTCGGAAACGCTTTCCAGAGTTCCACATTCCCGCCTGCAGGCTGGAATATTTCCAACTCCGGCACCAACGGATGGAAACTCATCACAAGCGCAGGCTCACAGGGCAGCACGCGCTCGGCCAAGAACAATATGTTCGACTATGACGCAGCCCAGACAGAGCTGATCACGCCGAAAGTTTCACTTCCGGCCTCCAGCGCACCGTCCACACTCGTGTTCGACCACGCTTACACCTACTACAACGACGTTTATTTCGACAGCCTCCGTGTTGACATCACTGCCGACTGCGGTGCTACCTGGACTACCATTTTCCACGATGGCTACGAAGGACTGGCTACTGCTCCTGTGGCGACTGCTGCCTTCACACCTACTGCCGACCAGTGGAGATCAAATACCATTGACCTCACGGCGTACAATGGTTCAGAGGTAATTATTCGTTTCGTAGCTGAAAGCGGCTACGGTAACAACGCCTACCTCGACAACGTGAACGTAGCAACAGTAAGCGGTGTAAAGACACTCGATCTGGCCAGCTTCACACTGAACCCGAACCCGACCAAAGACGTTGCTGAAGTTCGTTTCAGCCTCGAAAACAGTCAGGAAATCCAGCTGCTGGTGTTCGACGCCATCGGCTCGCTCGTTCAGTCACGCGAACTTGGCAATCTGAACTCAGGCGACCACCGCGTATCTCTCGACGCTGCACTGCTTACTACCGGCTCATACCGCGTGGTACTGCAGGGCGCCGAAGGTGTAGCCCAGACTCAGTGGGTTATTGTGAAATAATTCTGCTGCATCTCTGATATTTCAAGCGCCGGATGCAGGGTTGATGCCCTGTATCCGGCGTTTTTCTGTAAACACACAATATAATGATGTTGCCTTGAAAATTTATCTGATAGCGGGAGAAGCCTCCGGCGACCTGCATGCCGGCAATATGCTGAAGGCACTGAAACAAATACGCCCCGAGACGGAATGCCGCGCGTGGGGCGGCGACAAACTGACAGAAGCAGGCGCTGATGTGGTTAAACACTACCGTGATCTTGCTTTCATGGGTTTTATAGAGGTAATCAAACATCTGGGTACCATTATGCGGAATCTGTCGTTCTGTAAAAAGGATATCCTGGAATACAATCCGGATGCCCTCGTACTCGTGGACTATCCAGGGTTCAACATGCGGATTGCCCGCTGGGCGAAAAAAAGAGGCATTCGGGTTATATATTATATCTCCCCCCAGATATGGGCATGGCGACAATCGAGAGTACACCGTATAATACGGGATGTTGACAAGATGCTGGTTATTTTGCCTTTTGAACAAGCATTTTATCAGCGCTTCGGGATGGAAACAACCTATGTGGGTCACCCTTTACTGGACGCACTGATGGAGGAGCCGAAAAGTGAAAAAATATCGTTTCCGGAAAAGACCATAGCACTGCTGCCGGGCAGCAGGAAACAGGAAATTCAGCGTATCCTGCCGCGTATGCTGTCGGTAACCCCGTATTTTCCGGACTATAACTTTGTCATTGCTGCTGCAAAGGAACAGCCGGACGAAATGTATGCCCCCTGGCTACAGGCGTACCCGCACGTGCGCGTAGTGCGCGACCAAACCTATTCCCTGTTGCAACAATCAGTAGCCGCGCTCGTTAAATCGGGGACATCCACCCTCGAAACCGCACTGCTGGATGTTCCTCAGGTGGTCTGTTATGCCGGAAACCGGTTGTCGTACTATATCGCCAGATTACTCATCCGGGTACAATATATCTCACTGGTGAATCTGATAGCTGATACACTGATTGTTACAGAACTGATTCAGGATGAGCTGAATACAAATAACTTGATAACGGAACTGGAAAAGCTGCTCAACCCGGATTCGGCCTCGGAGATGAAGAGGAACTATGCATTGCTCCGGGAAAAGCTCGGGGCGGGCGGTGCATCGGTCAGGGCTGCACAGGCTATTTCAGACAGTCTGGAGTAACTCTTTCAGCACATCATTCAGGGAAGAAATTGCGAGGGGTATATTCCAGTTTTCTCGGTTTCTCGGCTCCACATAGTTGGAAACAGATCGTATTTCGAGGAACCTGACGCCGGACATCAGGCAGCAATAAAACACAGCGGCGCCCTCCATGCTTTCTGTCTGGGCTTCGGGGTATTTGTTCTTCAGCGCTGCTATTGATGCCTCTGTGCCGGTAGCCCGGCTGACCGTCAGTCCGCGCACTTGCCGGAGGAAATGTGTATGCTCCCTGTCGGGATTCACGAGCCGGCCGCCCTGGTACGGGAATTCGTCGGGGTCAAGCAGCTTCATATCAAACAGACTGATCAGGCGACCATCCGACTCCTCGGCACCGGTATCGGCCAGTTGTTCCTCCCCTACCAGCACCACTTCTCCATGCGCAAGAGAACGATCGTAAGCCCCTGCTATTCCGGCATTAATCACAAGATCGGGTTTCTTCGCAGATAGATAACGCGCCATTTTCCAGGTAGTGGCTACCGGACCGACACCCGTTACGAGCACCGATATTTGATGGCTGCCCAGGGTAAATTCTTTATCTTTGTCCGGTAACGACATGGATTCCAGCCACTGTATGACAGGAGCGACCTCGAAAGGTGTGGCAGAAACAAGTGTGATATTCAAAGTTTCGGACTAATTTTGCAAACAAAGGATAAAGGTAATGCTAGATCTGTTAATTGATTTTGACAAATCGCTGTTCCGGGCCATCAACACCGGCATGAGCAATGATTTGTTTGACGCAGTACTTCCCTGGCTCAGGGAGGGAAAGTTGTGGGCTCCGCTGTATCTTTTTCTGGCCTCGTTTCTTTGGGTCAACTTCAAACGCCGGGGCCTGATTGTTGGACTGGGTCTGATTCTGAGTGTAGGACTGGCCGATTTCACATCGGGCACATTGATTAAAAAAAATGTACAGCGCGTCAGGCCTTGCAATGATCCGTCCATGGAGATGATGATCATTGAGCGGGTGCCCTGCGGGAGCGGCTACAGTTTTACCTCCAACCATTCTGCCAATCATTTTGCCATTGCATCGTTTCTGATTGTTCTTTTCGGGCATACCGGGCGGGCATTTCGCTATGCTGCGGTGTTGTGGGCCGGGTCCATTGCCTTTTCACAGGTTTATGTGGGAGTACACTATCCGCTGGATGTGGCTTGTGGTGCCCTGCTGGGAATCCTGATCGGGGGACTTTCAGGCCGCTGGTTCAGTCGTCATTATCCTTTATCGGAGGCTTCCTGAAATCCATGATAGCCGTCCAGACCGACAGCTTTTTTTCGTCGAGCCGGGTCCAGATTGGCCTGACCATGCCCCGGTGGGCTGAAATATTGTTGTAATCACCGAAAAACACCCTTGTTTCGTTACAGTTTGGTGCGAAAGACGAACTGCTGACCAGCATATTTTTAAATGACTTGCCACCGTTCTGGCTGGCAGCGACGAATACCTCCGTGGAAAGCGGATCTTTGGCATTGCGTCTGTCGTAATAGACAATATAAAGGTGGCCATCCGTTTGGTCAACAGCCATCCACGACATGAATTGTTGCTTTCCGGGCGGGTCATCGTTCACGCGCAGCGCCTTGCTCCAGGTTTTTCCGCCGTCGGTACTTTTGCACAGGAAAATATCCGTATCCAGATTTCCATTTCGCTGGTCCGACCAGTTAATATACAGAGTGCCCCGGTTCGGTCCGCCGGACAGATCACAGACCAGAATGGGCATGCCATTACAGCGACCGATACCGGCCACATCGAACGACCAGCCGCCCGGCTGATCAGTAACTTCGATATCCTGCTCCAGCCAGGTTTTACCGCCGTCGGAAGACACATCGAACCATATTCTGTTGTTCCAGCTCCACGCAACGTAGATTTCGCCTTTGGGGCCAAATGCAGGAACAGCGCCTTCAGGGGTATTATCGCCATCGAGGCAATCACCTTCGAACTGATTAATAACCACAGGAGCAGACCAGGTAACACCACCATCGTCGCTGCGGCTGAAAAGAATGCGTGAACGATCTGTTTCAATTCGTTCAGAGTTATAGGAGTCGAACTCCGTCCAGGTACACACCAGCGCGTTGGTGCGCGGATCAGCGCAAAGCCAGTGTTTATCCTGATCCTTGGGGTGGCTCATGCCTGTGTAGCTGCTTGCCGGGTAGGTTTTACCTCCATCAGTACTTTTCTGGATTACAATACGGTCGAGCAGGTGTTCGCTTGCCCAGCCATCGCGGTCGGGATCGCTCAGGTGCGCGTAGTAAAAATTTCCTTTCCAGTCTGCAATAACAACCGGATCACCGAATACGCCATAATCGGACTCGAGCTTGCCGGCATCCCAGGTATTTCCACCGTCGTGGCTCCAGTAGTAACGGTCAATAACGGCGCCTGCTGCGATTTGCAGGGGATTAGCCGGGTTAATACAGATAGAGGGCTCACAGGGGCCATACAAATCGCCATCTACAGAGCCGGCAATCAGTACGTTCTTGAAAGCGGAGCGGTTAGCGACCGATTTTTTTGTCTGGGAGCAGGCTGTGATTGCAAACAACAGGGAGAATACAGCGATAAAATTCAGTTTGTACATAATAATTGCTCAGTTGCGGTGACCAAAAAGCAGGCTTCCTATTCTGACGAGTGTACTGCCCTCTTCAAGAGCAACTTCCCAGTCGCCCGACATACCCATGGAAACCTCATGAAACCAGGGAGAATTTTCAAAAAAGCGGCTTTTGAGTGTGTCAAAAATTGATTTGAGATGCCTGAACTCACTTCTCACCAGCGATTGGTCATCGGTGAAGGTGGCCATACCCATGACACCACAGATTCGGATGTTTTTCAATTCACTGAAAGCGGGGTTGCTCAGCATTTCGGCCGCTTCCTGTTCGCTGAGTCCGAATTTGGTTTCCTCCGAGGCGATATGAAACTGCAGCAGACAATCAATTACCCTCTTGTTCTTCAGAGCCTGCTTATTGATTTCTTTCAGAAGGTCAAGGCTGTCAACGGAGTGAATCAGTGAAACATAGGGGGCAATGAACTTGACTTTGTTCGATTGCAGGTGTCCAATCAGATGCCATTCGATGTCTTTGGGAAGCGCTTCATATTTTTGCTGCAGCTCCTGGACGCGGTTTTCGCCAAATATACGCTGACCTTTCAGGTACAGCGGCATGATACGCTCAGGGGGGTGTGTTTTCGAAACAGCCACCAGGCGTGCGTTTTTTTCAGACAATTTTTGTGTTATCAGTTCCAGCATCGGAGGCAAAAGTAAGCGCTTATTACCTGATTTTGTTCATTAATCGGCGAGCATGCATTACCTTTCGGCTTTTTACAGCTTCTTTTAACGTAATCATTTGCAGCCTGAAAGAAATGAATCGAGTCCTGTCCAGTTTTTTGACCATTTTTTCCTTTATCTGTGGCCTGGTACAGGCGCAGCAATGTCCCACGCTGAGTCAGAACGCCACACTGACGTCCCCCGACTGTCAGCCTGGCCTGAACCCTTGTACCCTTTGTCCGGGCGACACGTACACACTCAATGCCAATGGCAACAACCTGCACGTGGGTGACTGTATCAACTGGTATGTGAGCACTACCCCGGGTTTTAACCCGTACAATGGTCAGGGAACCCTGCTCGGGTGTTCAGAAATTACCACCCCGCCGCCGGATCCGTGCAATCCAAACCCGATTCTGCTTGGTTTCTTTGTCAATGCCTGCGGAACCGAGGAGAACAATGAATTCCTTGCCATGTGGTCGGGAGGTGGCTTTTATGTAAGTGATCTCTCTATCACATACGATGATCCGGCGAACAACGGCTGCGGATTCCAGTCGCCGAGTGGTGACGTGGTTTCTTCCATTGGCGATGACTGTCCCGGGGCCGTTTATGTAGGGCCTGGTGAAGCGGTGCCGGCGAACGTACCTGTGATTATCTTTACCAGCGCTTCCACAGATTTCAACTATAACTTTGGCGGACTCTGTGCCAATTTCGGTACAGTATATGTATTGCAAAGCAGCTGTACCCCATCAGGAGAGGGGGTTTTTCCGCAGACGGGGTCAGGAAGTGCCACTACCACTGTTTCTATAGGCTGCTGGTCAGATGCCATTTCCTATAATATCAGTCAGCTGGTTGGCGGAAACGGGGCATTCGTGGCTCAGGTGCCGATTCTGGGTACCACGTTCTACGGAAATGCCGGTTGCAGCTGGCCGGGTTTCCCGGGGCTGCCGGGCGACGATCCGATTATCATGGTTGAGCCACTGGAGGTGGAAGTTACCGCTGATGAGTGCAACATGGGTCCATACTATATTGTAGGTATCTATGAGCCACTACCCCAGAACTGTCCGCAGGTATTTACCAACTACCTGTCTTACGATGTTGTTTGTCCGGAGCCAGTGCTGGGTACTGCGGATTTATGTGCCAATGCCCCTCCTTTCAACCTGGTAACCATACAGGATCCCGGAGTGCCCAGTGGTACCTGGTCGGGCACCGGGGTCACCGGAACTACTTTCAATCCGGCGGGGCTGAGTGGACCCATTCCGCTTACCTTCACCCCAACTTCAGATTGTGGTGTTCCTGCGACCACTACCATCAATGTATTTGAGGCGGTAACGGCCGTAATCGACTCGGTACCCACCGTGTGCGCAGGCGGGACAGTATTGCTGACGGTCCATTTTACCGGTACGGGGCCATGGACATTCGACCTGACAGCCAACGGATCGCCGGTGGGCTCATTCAATACCTTCGACAATCCGTTTATTATTGCGGTGTCACCGACGGCCAATACGAATTATGTCATCCGGAATCTGAGAGACGATGCCGGATGTACAGGACCCAATGCCTCAAGACAAGTACTGATTTCCAGCGGGAACGCCCTGGCAACCCTTAGTCTGATAGGTAACGACACCATCTGCTCGGCTACACCGGCACAGTTCTCGGTGAGTTTTCAGAACGGCGTGCCTGCCTACGGATTCGTGTATGCAATCAATGGATTTTCTCAACCTCCTGTAAACAATATTAATACCAGTCCGTACCTGCTGTCCTTCAACCTGTCGTCAACTTCGACCGTTTCGCTGGTAAGCATGACGGACAACGGAGGGTGCCCGGGTACTGCTACCGGACAGGCAACTGTAACCGTACTGCCCTCCCCGACCGCGCAACTGACATCCGATACGGTGCAGGTTTGTGCCGGAGCCACCGACTCGCTCACCATCAAATTTACTGGTAAAGCACCGTTTATCTATACGCTTCGGATCAACGGGGTGGCACAACCGCAGGATACATCGCTTTTGAGTATGATTAAAATCCCTGTGTTACCAACAGGCGACACGGTGATTTATTCACTTCTCAGTGTCTGGGACTCCATCTGTATCGGTACGGTCAGCGGGATATACCGTGTTATTGTCACTCCCCTTCCCTCAGCCAGCATCAGCGCCAATCAGACTATTTGTCCGGGCGGAACAGGCACCCTGAACTTCAATCTGACCGGCACAGGGCCCTTCCTGATTACATATGCGGCCAATGGGGTTCCTCAACCCTCCATTCAGGCCAATTCATCACCGTTTACTGTACAGGTGTCACCATCAGTCACTACGACTTACACGCTGCTTTCCATGGAAGGTAACGGATGCGCAGGTACAGTATCAGGTGTAGGTGTAATAGCCATAGCGCAACCGGCTACAGGTGTCGTTAGCGGCGGCGGCCAGACATGTCAGGGAGGTGCCGGCACAACAGTCACCTTTACTTTCACTGGTACCGGCCCGTTCACGTTTGTGCACTCGCTGAATAATGTGCCACAGGCTCCCATCACAACCAGTCAGAATGTTTATACCATTCAGTCCAACCCTTCGGTGGGTACCACCTACAGGCTGGTAAGTCTGACCGACGGGAATAACTGCGCAGGCACTGTGAGCGGAGTAGCGCTGGTACTTGTTTTTGTACCGGCCACAGCCATCATGTCGGGTGATGCTACTTTTTGTGATTCAGCCAATACAAATGTGATTGTTGATTTTACCGGCTCTGGTCCGTTTACCATCGGTTATTCTATCAATGGTGTAGCGCAACCTCCTGTATTTACCTCCGATGATCCATATCTGATACCTGTTGATGTGAATACCACCACCGCTTATGTACTCACTGAAATCGAATCTCCCGGTTGCGTGGGTGTACCTGTCGGAAGTGCTACAATTACCGTTAATTATGCACCAAGCTACGCCAATCTGGATTTGAACTGCGATCCCGGTTCGTCAACCTATACAGTCAGTTTTGATATTTTGGGTGGGTCTCCTCCCTACACGCTGCTGGCGGGAAGTGGTACATTCGCCGGAAATCAGTTTAACAGCAACGCCATTCCGCAGGGCAACGGATACAATATTGTTTTCAGGGATTCAAAAAACTGTGGAAATATCACTGTCAGCGGGCCATCTACCTGTAATTGCAGCACGGAAGCCGGCGATATGAGCCTCGCGCCCCTGAGCGCCTGCGCGAACGATACCGTCACAGCTGCCTATCTGGGTGGTGCAGTAAACGATGGTAACGATCTGCTGATGTATATTCTTCACAGCAATCCGGCCCTGCCGCTGGGAACTATTTACGAATGGAATTCACAGCCGTCGTTCTCTCTGAGACCAGGCATGAATACAGGAACCACCTATTATATTTCTGCCATTTCCGGGGATCCCGACGGCAACGGAAATGTTGACCTGAACGATCTTTGTCTCTCTGTTTCGCAGGGAACACCGGTGGTTTTCAGTGCATTGCCCGGTGCCAGTCTGGGCAACGCCGGCGTCAGCGTTTGTCAGGGAGATTCGGCAACCGTCAACATCAGCCTGACCGGAACCCCGCCGTTTTCTGTTACTCCTGTACTGAATGGTGTAGCTCAGCCGGTCATCACTGGTATAGCTGCCAGCTCTTACAACTATACCTTCCTGCCTCTTTCAAATACTACCGTGACAGTTTCCCAGGTATCTGACCAGTTCTGCAGCGGAGGAACTGCCACTGGCGTAGCCAGTGTGAGTCTGCTGCCACTCCCTGCTTTCGGACAAGTAACGGTGAACTGCGATTACGTAAACAATGCATATAGTGTTGACTTTACAGTGACGGGAACTCCGCCCTTCAATTTGTCGAACCTGCTGGCTGTTTTCAATGGAACTTCCTTTACTACCCTGCCGATACCCTCCGGCTCGCCCTATTTCGGGGTACTGACGGATGCGAATAATTGCGGCAGTGATACGATTCAGGGGGTTCAGATCTGCAGTTGCGATTCAGAAGCAGGAACCATGCCACAGAACAACCTGAATGCCTGCACCAGTTCAACGCTCAATTTGCCTCCGGCACAGGGAGTCGTTCTTGAGCCCGGAGATACGTTGCTCTATATCATGCACACCAATCCGGGCATACCTGTTGGAACCATTCTCGCCTGGAGCAGTACCCCCGGCTTCACTTTCGGAGCAGGTATGCAGGTGGGACAGACGTATTACATTTCGTCTGTCGTGGGTAACCCGAATGGAAGCGGGCAGATAGATCTGAACGACCCCTGCCTCTCCGTTGCGAATGGCACACCTTTCGTATGGAGAAACAGTCCGACCGCTACCATGACCAGTGGCACTTTCAATATTTGTCCGGGCGGCGCACAGTCTTTGCTTGTAACACTGACCGGATCGCCGGGCTACACACTGACCTACACCTCGAACGGAACGTCATATACGGTCAATCCGACCAACAACCTGTTCAGTATCAATGCACAGTTGCAACAGACAGCTACTGTTGTCCTGACATCTGTTTCGGATGCATCGGGCTGCCCTGGTACCGTCAGCGGTCAGGCAACAGTTAATGTAAACCCTTCACCCCAGGTAATCAATATAGTAGAAAACTGTGATCTGATTAACCAGACTTATACAGTTGAATTTACAGTAAGCGCGGGCGATCTGGCAACCATCAACGTGCAGAATCTTCCGGGTATGTACAATCCTGTTACCGGACAATTCATCAGCGACCCAAGGCCAATTTCCCAGCCGAACTACTCATTTACCGTGAAGGATGTATGGAACTGCGGCACTTTCAGTTACGCAGAGCAGGCCGATTGCAGCTGTATCACCGATGTTGGCACCATGGCTCCGGGCAATCTGACGCTCTGTTCCTATGACGCTGCCAGCTTCCCGGCAGCGACAGGGACTGTACTGGAGCCCAATCAGGACCTTCTTCTGTACTACCTCACCGTGGGCACGAATCCCGCAACCTGGAATGTGATTGCTACCAGCAATACACCATCATTCAGTTTTGACGCCGCCACCATGCTGTATGGTACAACCTATCAGGTGATGGCCGTAGCAGGTAACAGCGCCGCGGGTGGCACCATCAATCTGACCGATCCGTGCCTGTCGGTCGCAATCGGACCTACTGTGACCTGGAGACCACCTGTAACGGCAGCAATAGCGGGAGGCGCTACAATATGTGCCGGCTCGGGCATTTCCCTGCCGATTACACTTTCTGGCAACGGTCCCTTCACGCTGACATACAGCAACGGTACGACCACCCAGCAGGTAAACAATATTACCCAAAACCCGTACCAGCTCGCGGTCACACCGGCAACCACTACCGTTTACACCCTGGTTTCCGTTACAGGCGCAGGCACGTGCGCAGGAAACACCAACGGTTTTGCGCAGGTGCAGGTCAATCCGATTCCACAGGTGTTCAATCTGCTTGAAAACTGCAATCTGTTCAACGAAACCTACACCCTGACGTTCAGTATCAATAACGGCAGTGCTGCCAACAACTTTACGGTGACCGGTCTGATCGGAACAGTGACGGACTCAGTGTTCGCTTCCCAGGCGTATCCGGGCGCCCAGCCATATACCGTTGTAATCAGGGATGCTATCGGCTGCTCCACCACCGTCAGCGGACAGCCCAATTGTCTGTGTACCAGTAATGCCGGTACGCTGGCCAATCCGCAGAATGCCTGTCTGCCGGGCGGCTCCGTTTCTGCCCAGCAGAGCGGTAATGCCACCCTTGATCAGAATGATGCGCTCCGCTACCTGTTGTGTACCGACCCGGCCCTGCTGCCGGCAGGTGTGCTGGCTCAAGGTCCGCAGCCCCAGTTCCCCTTCCAGGCGGGTGTCATGACGGCCGGTACTACTTACTATATTGTGGCGGTTGTTGGTAACCCGCTGCCGAACGGCAATGTGGATTTTGGTGACCCGTGCGTTGCATTCTCTTCGGGTGTACCTGTTATTTTCAGGGCAGCACCCACTGCAGCACTGAGCGGCACGGCGGCCGTTTGTCCGGGCTCCGGCGCGCAACTACAGATTGATTTCGCCGGTCAGGCACCCTTCCAGTATCAGTATGCTGTGAATGGTATTCCTCAGCCCACTCAGTCTTCGGGAAGTAACAGCATACAACTCCCGCTGAGCGGGGTTCAGCAAAACCTGACGGTTACGCTGGTCAGTATCTCCGATGCAGTCTGTCCGGGAACTGTGAGCGGGCAGGGATTGGTCACACTGCTGCCTGTACCCACCGGTTCGCTCAGCGGATCCACCACGGTATGTGCCGGAGCGGCTGCACAGCTCACGCTCAACCTGAGTGGAGCGCCCTCTTTCAATGTGATTATTTCAGGGGGTGCACAGCCTGTCACGCTGAGCAATGCCGTAAACGGCCAGACATTTACTGTAACTCCTTCAGCCACTTCAACGTATCAGATTGCGGTTCTTCAGCCGCAAGGCAACAGTTGTACGCCATCTATCGGTACGGGAGCTACCGTGACGGTCAATACCGTTTCGGCCAGCGCCACCCTGTCCAATTACAACGGTTTTAACGTAAGCTGCGCCAGCGACAACGACGGAAGTATCACCATTACTCCCCAGAGCGGCACTGCGCCATTCACAGCATCATGGTCGAACGGCAATGCCGGACTTTCACAAACCAGTCTGAGCGCAGGCAGTTATGATGTCACACTCACAGACGCGCTGGGCTGTCGGTGGAACCAGTCGGTACAATTAAATGCACCACCGGCACTGGGTGTCAACACGTCTCTGAGTCGTCCGGTTTGCTTTGGACAAGACAACGGCTCCATCTCCATCAGCGGAATCACGGGAGGACCGGGGCCATACAATGTAACCGTTAACGGTACCAACCAGGGGTTTGCTGAAATATTCCCGTTTGTTATTCAGGGATTGCGCAGCGGTGATTACAAACTGGAGATAGAAGATCAGAACAGTTGTTTGCTGGAAACAACGGAAACCATTCTCTCGCCGCTTCAGTTGTCGGTGAGTCTGGGACCCGATACAACCATACAGTTTGGCGACAGTATATACCTGGTGCCTGTGATCAACTCGCCCAAACTCGACACGTTTATCTGGTCGCCCGTCACCTGGCTGGCACAGCCTGATTCGTTTTACACCAAGGCTGGTCCGCCGTCGTCCGTTACATATACCCTGTACATCAGAGATCAACAGGGATGTGAAGCGCGGGATGAGATATTTGTGGGTGTAAACAGGAAACCGAGAGTTTACCTGCCCAATGCTATCAAACCCGATTCACCCGAACTCAACGATATATTCACTGTTTTCGGAGGACCAGAAGTGGCCAGGGTCAGGTACATGCGTATATTTGACAGATGGGGAGAACTGGTTTTCGAGAATAATGATTTCCTGCCGAACGATACCCGTTCGGGGTGGAAAGGTACGCACAGGGGTCAGTATGTGAATCCGGGAGTATTCGTCTATGTGATAGAAGTGGAATACTTCAGCGGGGAAACGGAGATCTTTGCGGGTGACGTGACAGTTATACGATAATGAACATTTCGAGAGAACAAAAAATACGATCGGTCATCAGGCAGTCGCAGCCCGACCTGACCATCATACTGGAGAATATTTTTGACCCGCTGAACATCAGTGCAGCACTTCGCTCGTGCGATGCGGTGGGCGTCAGGGAGGTATTTGTGGTTTACACCAGAAAATATCTCGACAAGCGCGGGCTCCGCCTGGGGAAACGCACCTCGGGCGGCGCTTTCAAATGGACAGACGTTTATCTTTTCGAGAACCTGGAGGAATGCTTCTCCCGCGTGCGTACGCGCTACGGGCGCATACTCTCGACGGGGCTCGGCAATGAAAGTCAGTCGCTGTACGCACTGGATCTGACACAGCCAACAGCCCTGCTGTTTGGCAACGAGGACGAGGGCGTCAGTGAAGAGGCTATTGCCATGTGCGACGGAAATTTCAACATTCCGCAGGCCGGATTTGCGGAGAGTCTCAATATTTCAGTGGCTTGCGCCGTTTCATTGTTTGAAGCAAAGCGGCAAAGAGAGCTGAAAGGTTGTTACAGTGAAAATCCGCACCTGGATACAGAACAGCAGGAGCAGCTTTTCAAACGCTGGTCGGCCATGTTGAAAGAGAAAAAATCGGGGCCCAAAAATGCCCTGACCATCACGAAAGACTCCCCGGATCTGCTACCGGTATTTGCGGAAAGAGATCCGGATAATCCGCTTGAAAAACCGGCCCGCTCCATGCCATTGAGCATGTTTGATTTGTAATGACGCAAAAACTATGGATGTATCAATTGTTGTCCCGCTGAAAAATGAAGAGGAAAGCCTGCCTGAACTGGAGGCCTGGGTACGCCGCGTATGCGAATCGAACAGTCTGAGTTACGAACTCATTCTGGTTGATGACGGCAGTACCGACAGGTCCTGGAGTATTATTCAACAGCTGAACAAACACAATACCGCCGTAAAAGGCGTCAAATTCAGGAGAAACTACGGCAAATCGGCTGCGTTGCATACCGGGTTTCAGACAGCCTCCGGTGAGGTAGTCATCACCATGGATGCCGACCTGCAGGACAGTCCCGATGAAATACCCGAACTTTGCCGGATGATTCGCGAGGACAAGTACGACCTCGTCAGCGGTTGGAAGAAAGTGCGCCATGACCCGGTCAGCAAAACCCTGCCCACCAAACTCTTCAACGCGGTTACCCGGTGGATGAGCGGTATCCACCTGCACGATTTCAACTGCGGTCTAAAAGCCTACCGGAATGATGTGGTGAAGACAATTGAAGTGTATGGCGAAATGCACCGTTATATTCCTGTTATTGCCAAATGGGCAGGTTTCAGCAGGATAGGAGAAAAAGTGGTGGAGCACAGAGCCCGGCAATATGGCTCTACCAAGTTCGGCGGACTGGAGCGGTTCATCAACGGTCCGCTCGATCTGATCAGCATCTCGTTCGTGGGTAAATTCGGAAAAAGACCCATGCACTTTTTCGGAACCCTCGGGTTCTTCTCGTTCCTGATAGGGGCAGCCATTCTTATATGGCTCACTGTTTCCAAAGTAGTATATCAGGAGTATGGAATTGCCGAACGACCGCTTTTCTTCTTTGGTATTCTGGCACTGATTGTGGGCTCCCAGTTATTTCTGACCGGATTTCTGGCCGAGATGATTAACAGAAATTCGAGCATCAGAAACAGTTATCTTATAGAAAAAGAAATATGAATCACCTCGAACTTCCGTCATTTACCCGGGAAGGGATACTGCAGGCTGTTATTGAAATACCGGCCGGCACCAATACAAAATACGAGTATAACCGCGAAAAATTGTGTTTTCAGCCCGATATTCGCGATGGAAAAGTGCGGAAAGTGAATTTTCTGTCATATCCGGTCAATTACGGGTTCATCCCCTCCACCCGGATGGAAAAGACCCGCGGCGGTGATGGAGATCCGCTTGATGTACTGCTGCTTGCCGAACATGTTCCGACAGGCTCGGTGGTTCAGGTCATACCCATTGGACTGTTAAAACTTAGTGATCTGGGTGAACTCGACCACAAGGTGCTGGCAATTCCGGCTGATCCGGAAAAACGAATCATTACCGCAATAAACTGGGAAACATTTCAGCGCGATTACAGCATTGTCAGGCACATACTCGAGTTGTTCTTTATGTATTACGACGGACTGGGAACGCTCACCGTCGCGGGCTGGGGCGACGAAAATGACGCCCTTGCTGAAATAAAAAAATGGAATGTTGTACAATCCTGAAAACCTATTTTTTGTTACGGCGTTTTATTCGTAGCTATAATCCAGATTAATGAGTACAACCACCACCCTCACCAGACCCGCCAGTTTCACCTTGAACCCGCCAGTACACACTGATTATCGTTTCTTCCGTTCAATAGAGGAAGCAGGTTCTGACTGGGATAACGCAGCACCCGCTGAAGATATCTTTCTTCAGCGCCATTTCCTGTCGGTCATAGAGAAACATCCGCCCAGAGGTACCAGTTTCGGCTACCTGGTTTTTTACAAACAAAGCAGGCCTGCCGGCGTCGCTCTCTGTCAGTTCAAATACTTCAAGGGAGACGACAATATTCAGGAACTGGACAGTTCAGACAAAAAAGAAGCCTGTTTTTACGACGGACTGGCACTCTGGTTTAAACGCAGAGTAGCTGGCATGGCCTCTGCAGATATTCTGATTTGCGGCAATATTCTGGTTACCGGTGAACACGGATGGTACTTCAACGATTCGCTTGTGGCGGAAAATGAGGCCATTCATATACTTGAAACAGCGCTTGGTGACGTAGTAAAAATCATGGCAGAAGAAGGGGTCAGGATACCCGTGATTCTGGTCAAGGATATCGCTCCGGAGCGGGAAGTTACCCGGAACAAACTGGTCAGATCAGGGTTCGCTGAATTTGATATTCAGCCCAATATGGTGCTTGAGCTCCCCTTCAAAACATTCGATGCATACCTGGGTGCCATGTCAACCAAATATCGAACTCGTACCAAAAGGGCTTTCAAAAAGTTTGAGGGAATAGAACGCCGGGAACTGTCGCTGGAAGATATAGAACGTGGATTACCTGTTATATACAGACTTTACAAGGAGGTGGCGAGCAATGCCGGCTTCAATATGGTTGATTTGACTGAAGACTATTTCACCGGCATGAAAGACGGGTTCGGTGACTATTTCCGGCTCTTTGGTTATTTCAGGGACGGGAAAATGGTAGCATTCTATTCCACCATACAGAATCACAAAGAACTGGAGGCGCACTTTATAGGCTATGACAAGTCGCTGAATCATGAATATCAGTTGTATATGAATATCCTCTATGATATCATCAGGCTGGGTATAGATTCGGGCAGTTCCAGGATTATTTTCGCCAGAACTGCGCTGGAAATCAAGAGTTCGGTAGGTGCAGTGGCACATCCGTTATGGAACTACCTCCGGCACCAGAATCAATTGGCAAATCGTTTCACAGCGACTATCCTCGACTATCTAAAGCCCGTGGAAACCTGGCTGCCGCGACACCCGTTCAAGAATAGCAGTGCTGAAATCAGCGAATAACAGCAAATAACTCCACCTGCAGGCCTTGTTGGCCCCTTATCCAGAACAAATACATGCCCGGCCCGGCGGCGTCCATCCGGATCTCGTAATTGTTGTCAGACACCATGGCGTTCTGTACCATGTTCCCGTTTGTATCGGTAATCCACCAGTCTCTTGCACCCGCAGTGGAAGTAACATGAAAGTGACCATCATTCGGGTTGGGCGACAGGGATAGAACAGGTTTTTCAGGTGTAAAAGTGGAGGAAGAAGACGCCTCAATCCAGACCGTTGCAATATTGGTACACACTGTTGTCTCGTCAAAAGAGATACAAACCCTGTTCTGAATCACCTGAGATGAATTCAGAAAATTGTGCAATTTCACAGCATACATAATATACCCGGTGGAATTATTGGAAAAATCCGGATCGGCATTGGGAAGTCGGATTCCGTCGAAATACCACCTGACGAACCCCTGGTCCCTCAGCAGCTGATAACCGTGGCTCGCATCAATAACCCGAAGCGTGGAGGCATCGAACCGCGGATCAAGCGTGTCGCGAATCACCAGATTCTGAACAGTATCGGTTCCGTTATTTTCAAAACGTATGAGGAAAACCACTTCGGCGCCGGCGGCGACCTCCGATGTGGAAAAGTAATCACTCCCAATCACCTGCAGGTCATTCTGAGCTGCGAGTGGAGAAATTGTGATTCCGTGAATGAAGATAATCAGCCAGATTGCCAGTTTGTTCATGCCCAACAGTTTTTCAGGGCTGTTCGGAAACCGTAACCAGATTGTATTTGAAAGTCCGAAGGTAATGGTTTTTTATATTTGACCAATATTTTGGCAATAAATCAATATTATTCCATATTAACCCCCTCCCCTATCCTCAACCGCATTAAATTTGCGGCGCGCATGAAAAATTACCTCGATCACGCCATTACGCTCACCTTACTGGCGCTGTTCATGTTGATCAGCCTCTGTTACCTGCCAGTTAATCTGTCGCCCGGCGGGTTCACGCTGCGCAGTATGGATATTTTTTCCGACGTCCGCACAGATGCTGCCCTTCCTTTTGAACAGGCGGAATCAGCGGGCGGACCAAGCTACGATACAACCTACTACAATCCATCCGATACCGCCGGATGGGCCGGTATGGACTCCTCGGCCAAAGCACTTGCCTTGAGGATTGACTCGGCGGATTACGGCCACATCATTGAGGATTACACATACATGCAGCGCGGTCTGGCCGGTTTTTTCAGCAGTCTGGATTCGGTAAAATACGGAAGAACAGTGCGTATTGCCTGGTATGGCGACTCCTTTGTGGAGGGGGACATACTCATCGGCGACCTCCGCGATACCCTGCAGGCGCTCTGGGGAGGACATGGAGTGGGGTTCGTGCCAGTCACTTCTGAGGTAGCACAATTCAGGAGAACAGTCAAACATCAGTTCGGCGGCTGGAACACCTTCTCGATTGTCAAGAAAAACGTCCCGCGCCCGCCTGTTGGCATCAATGGCTATGCCTGTCAGCCCTCTGGTACTGCACGTCTCTCCTACGAAGGCTCTTCCAGTTTTGCCAGAACACGCAGCTGGACCGATGTTCGCCTTTTCTATTCCTCAGCCGGAACAACAAGTTTTACCTGGAAAGTGAATGGAGAACCAGCCCGCGATGAACTGCTGGAGGGCGGGAATACAACTGTCAGGCAGTGGAAATGGCCCGGTAAAGGCAGCAGTGCTAACTCCTTTTCGGCCAACTTTCCCCGGGCCGACAGCCTGCTGGTTTACGGAGCAGCCCTGGAGGGTGGCCCCGGGTTTTACATTGACAATTTTTCTGTCAGGGGTAACAGCGGAAGCGCTCTTTGTCTGATCAAACCCGAAGTAACCAGGTCGTTCACCAGACTCAGGCCCTGCGATCTGGTGGTGTTACAGGTAGGTCTGAATGCCGTCACCAACAGCCTCAACAATATCGTCTGGTACGAATCCGAGCTCGACAAAACAATCAGACACCTTAAAAGCTGTTTCCCGGGGGTACAGATCATGATGATCAGCGTAGGCGACAGAGGAGGTAAAAACGGAGAGGAGCTCGGTACGATGAAAAGCGTTTACGCCATCTCGGAAATGCAGCGGAATCTGGCCCGCAGGCACGGCCTGCTCTTCTTCGATCTTTTTCACGGAATGGGCGGAACCAACTCGATCATCCGGATGGCGGCCCAAAGGCCCCGACTGGCCAATACCGACTACACTCACCTCACCCACGACGGAGGAAGGGTAATCGGACAGATGCTGGCTGATCTGTTTGTACGTGAAAGAAACCGCTATTCACAGAAATAATGCCTCATGAAAAGTAATCATTTACCCGGCTCTGTACAACTGCGTACATTTTATGTGGTGACCTTCCTGACCATATTCATCGGTCAGTGCCACTCCCAGTTCAGGCCACCGCAAGTTGAAATTACAGATACTGATACCGTTGGATACAGCTTTGTTACCCGCGACAGCAACTTCATCAGCCTGTCGGGCACACTGAATCCGTTTTTTGAGAAAATGATGGCGCAAAGAACAGGCGGCGGAAAAAAAATCAGTATCGTTCATATAGGCGACTCACATATTCTGGGCAATCTTCTTACTCAGGAGGTCAGAAGCCGCCTGCAACGCGAATTCGGCGATGCAGGCCGCGGTTTTGTTTTTCCCTACAAACTGGCGGGTACCAATGGCCCCAGAGATTATCTGGTAGAAACAAACTGTCGCTGGACCAGCTCCAATTGTCAGCGGAATCTGGCCTCAGAAACCAACTACGGAATTTCAGGTTTCCGGCTGGAGACCAACAGTTCAAACGGAGAACTGACCCTCCGGCTTCGCGATACCACTACATCAGAGACGAAACTGTTCTCAAAACTCACCATTTTTCAGACAAAAGATCCCCAAAATTTTGAACTGGATGTGCGCGACGTTTCCTCCGCACAAACGGCCCATCTTTATCTGGAGGATGACTACTCCCGCTCCTACTTCTTCGACAAACCTGTTGCCCAGGCTACTGTGTCGGCCCGGAAAACCGATGGAATACAAACCCGAATGGTCATTGACGGCATTTCGCTGGAAAATGAACTCAGCGGCGTGATCTATCACTCCATCGGAGTAAATGGAGCCAAGTTTATGGACTTCGCGCGTGCCAGGTATTTCGCCCGTCAGGTGGCTGCACTGGAACCCGATCTGATCATTTTTTCGTTTGGAACCAACGAGGGTCAGGGCAATACGCCGGCAGAATACCTGCTGTTCACCATGAACACGCTCATCAACAAGGTGAAAGAGCACTCACCGGCTGCCCGGATAATGCTGACAACACCGGCCGATTCTTACCTTCGCGGCAAAGGATTCAATCCCTTTCTGAGCGATGTAAGCAGGAATATCAGGCAGTTTGCCAGTGAAAAAGGATACGCGCTCTGGGACCTTTACCAGATCACCGGCGGCGAAAAATCGGCTGCCGACTGGAAATCCGGCGGACTCATGTCGTCTGATTCAGTACACTACTCCAAAGCAGGATATGCTGTACAGGGCAAACTGCTGTACCAGTCCATCATCAGGGCTTACAACGCCTTCGCAGAATCAAAGCAATGATTTTTACACTCGAACCCAACGAACTCAGACTGCTCGAACATGTAGGCCGCTGCGCTGCTGAACTCGGGGTTCCCGCGTACGCCGTGGGCGGGTATGTGCGCGACCGCCTGCTTGGACGGCCCACCAAGGATATTGATATCGTTTGTGTGGGTGACGGAATACAACTGGCCAATCAGGTAGCCAACGGTATCTCGCCGCGCCCGAAGGTAGCAGTGTACAGCCGTTTCGGCACCGCCATGCTACACTATGAAAATATAGAAGTCGAATTCGTAGGCGCCAGAAGGGAAAGTTATCAGTCCGACAGCCGGAAGCCCGATGTGGAGCTCGGTACACTCGAAGACGACCAGAACAGGCGCGACTTCACCATCAATGCCATGGCTATCAGCTTGCAGGAAGGCTCTTTCGGACAAATAGTTGATCCGTTTGACGGAATGAAACACCTCGAGGAACGGGTGATAAAAACACCCCTCGAACCCGGCAAGACGTTCTCCGATGATCCCCTGCGCATGATGCGCGCCATTCGTTTCGCTACCCAGCTCGGCTTTTCCATTGATCCTGTCACCTTCAACGGAATCAGGGACCATAAAAACCGCATTAATATCATCTCCAAAGAGCGAATAGCCACCGAACTGGAGAAGATTCTGCTCAGCCCGAAACCCTCCGTCGGCTTTAATCTGCTGTTCGATGCAGGACTGCTTCAGATTATTATGCCCGAGGTGGCTGCACTGCAGGGTGTGGAAGACCGGCAAGGGCGCGCGCACAAGGACAATTTTTACCATACGCTGGAAGTACTCGATAATGTCTGTAAAAAAAGCACAAACCTGTGGCTTCGCTGGGCAGCACTTCTGCACGACATCGGGAAACCGCCTACCAGAAAATTTGACAAGGAGGCCGGCTGGACCTTCCACGGACACGAGTGGAAGGGAGCCCTGATGGTACCCCCGCTGTTCAGAAATCTCAGGCTCCCGCTCGATCAAAAACTCGAATATGTAAAAAAACTGGTCATGATGCACCTGCGGCCCATCTCGCTCACCCGGGAGGAAGTGACCGACAGCGCCGTCCGCCGTCTAATATTCGATGCCGGTGAAGACCTCAGCGACCTGATGATTCTGTGTGAATCGGATATAACCACCAAAAATCCGAGAAAAATGGCGCGTTATCTGGAGGGTTACGAATACCTGAAGGAACGCATGTCGCTGGTAAGTGAAGCCGACAGGCTCAGACTCTGGCAGCCGCCCATAACCGGTGAAATAATCATGCAAACCTTCGGACTCAGCCCGTCGAGGGAGGTCGGAATCATCAAAACTGCAGTACGGGAGGCCATTCTCGACGGCGAAATACCCAACGAGATGGCAGAGGCATTTAACAGGATGATCGAGGAAGGAAGAAAACTGGGTCTGGAAGCCAAAGAATAATCAATTGTCACTCCCGGTTTCGGAATTGCGCTCCAGCATGAACTTGAAGCGGTTGGGAAGCACGCGAAAACGGTCGCCCAGCCACCGTTCCAGCGTAATGGCGGCCAGCGCATAGCCGGCAGAAACACCCGGGACGGGTATCAGAACCACCACCACAAAAGGGAGGAGCCGGGGCATGTCCCTCAGTTGCTTCAGCGCCTCATCCAACTCTTCCTGCGTAGGATGCCTGTCTGTTGGAATAAGGCGCAATTTACCCGTACCTTGACGGCCGAATACCTCCAGCATCTTGCGCGTGTCTGCACCCTCCATCACCAGGGCCCAGAACATTCTGCGGGGAAGCCGGATAAATTCTTTGAGTTTCATCGCCACAAAAGTAAGGATATTCAACTTTTGCCATGCACCCTTTCGCACAAATTCACCACTCAACCCGCCGCCATTTCCTCAGACAGTGCGGATTCGGACTCGGTGCACTCGCACTGGGCAGCCTGACAGGCGGGTGTAACTTGTCCGGTGAAAAGATACCCGGCCTGACAGATATGAGCAATCCGCTGGCTCCGCGACCTCCCGCTTTCCCGGGAAAAGCCAAAGCAGTGATTTATCTGCACATGGCAGGGGCTCCCTCCCAGCTGGAACTCTTCGATTTCAAGCCCGAACTGGCCCGGCTCGACGGTCAGGATTGTCCGCCATCGCTGCTGGAAGGCAAGAAATTTGCTTTTATCCGTGGCACCCCCAAAATGCTGGGCCCTCAGGCCTCCTTCAAACAGCACGGCCAGTCGGGTGCATGGTTCAGCAACTACCTGCCTCACCTGCAAACGGTAGCGGATGACCTTGCTTTCCTGAAAGCGGTGCAAACCGACCAGTTCAACCACGCACCCGCACAACTGCTCATGCACACTGGCAGCGCGCGCCTGGGAAGACCCAGTATCGGCTCATGGGTAACCTACGGACTGGGTACTGAAAATGCCAATCTGCCCGGATTCGTTGTGCTGACCTCCGGCGGAAACAATCCCGATGCCGGCAAAAGTGTGTGGGGAAGCGGTTTCCTGCCCTCCGTCTATCAGGGCGTTCAGTGCAGAAGCGCCGGAGATCCGGTGCTGTTTCTGAACAATCCTGATGGCATATCGGGTGATATCCGAAAAGCAAGTGTTGAAGCCATCAATGAAGCCAATGAACTGGCGCGGCAGGAAACAGGTGATCCGGAAACTGCCACCCGAATCGCTCAGTATGAACTGGCGTACCGGATGCAGATCGAGGCACCGGAAGTGATGAATATTGACAATGAACCCCGGTATATTCACGAATTGTACGGGACTCAACCCGGGAAAGCCTGCTTTGCAAACAATGCCCTGCTCGCCCGGAAACTGGTGGAAAAAGGCGTGCGCTTTGTTCAGTTGTTCGACTGGGGATGGGATACACACGGAACAGGAGCTGATCTGGCAGTAGATATCGGTCTGGTGAATAAATGCCGGGAAACCGACCGGGCAATAACCGCCCTGTTGCTCGACCTGAAACAGCGCGGTCTGCTGGAAGATACGCTCGTGGTGTGGGGAGGTGAATTCGGGAGAACACCCATGATGGAAAACCGGAACGGACTGGAAATGCCCTTCAAAGGACGCGATCATCATACCGATGCCTTTACCATGTGGATGGCCGGCGGCGGTATAAAAGGTGGTGTCACGCACGGTGAAACTGATCAGGTCGGTTTCAGTGCTATTTCCGGGAAAGTCAGTGTTTTCGATATTCAGGCTACCATTTTGAACCAGCTCGGTTTCGATCACGAGCAATTTACCTTTCCTTTTCAGGGAAGGTCGTTCCGGCTGACCGATGTAAGTGGACATGTCATCAGGGAAATCGCGTAGTAACTGCACAATTTTTTACCTTGCACGCTCAATCTCTGATTATGCGCTCTTTTCTCTTCACTGTATTGTTCTGTGCACTTTCACTCAGCGGTATTTGTCAGGAACCCGCCAAACAGGAACTCCATCCCTGCGGGGCACCGACCGGAGTATCCGATTTCCTGGAAAAATACCAGAAAAATCCGTGGCTGTATGCACAGCCTGAGTCGGGCGACACACTATGGGTAGCCGTTCAGGTACACCTGCTGGCAAAAGACAGCGGTGCCGGAAGAATACCCTGGGATCGCCTGCTCGCAGCTTTCTGTCGCCTGAACCAGGATTTTGCAGAAAGCCGGATTCAGTTTTACATGAAAGAACCATGGAATCTGCTCAATAATACGGGCTGGCACACTCATTCCACGATACCTCAGGGAATAGACATGATGCTAACCAACAATGCGGAGGGTGCCCTGAATGCCTATTTCGTGTCTGACCCCGCCGGAAACTGTGGTTACAATCTCCCGTACGGAGGTGTGGCTATCGCGCACGGGTGCGCAGGTCCCGACGACCACACCTGGGCGCACGAGATCGGACACGCACTGAATCTGCCCCACCCGTTTATTGGCTGGGAAGGGAAAACATACAACTACAATAATCCCACGCCACAGGTGCTTACTTACGATTACACTTACTTTCACGATACACTTGACACACAGGTGCCGGCACCGCTCGATACTGCACTGACAGAGTTCGTCAGCGGAGCCAATTGCGCCGTGGCAGCCGACCGGATTTGTGATACCAAACCGGACTACCTGAGTTACCGCTGGAATTGCAACCCGGCCACACAGATGAGTTCCGTCAAGCAAAAAGACCCGAATGGTGTGGATTTTTACTCGGATGGCACCCTGTTCATGTCTTACGCCGACGACGCCTGTCAGAACAGGTTCTCCGCCGAACAAATTTCCATTATGCGGGCAACACTTGCCACAGAAAAGGCAGACTGGGTAACTCCTGTCATGTTGCATCAGCCTGTTACAGCACTTCCGGCACCGGTAGAGCCCGTCATGGGACAGAATCAGCCAGTAACCGGAGCCCGGCTGGTCTGGAAATCAGCGCCAAACGCCACACACTACGTGGTACAGGCCTCCCGGATTCCTTCATTCGGTTACAAGGAGCTCGATATCGTTACTTCAGATACATTCGCAGTCTGCGGTACGCTGACAGCCAATAAAACGTATTACTGGCGCGTAAAACCCTTCAACTACTGGCACGCCTGTCAGCCATTTACAGCCGCTGAAACATTTTTTACCAATCCTTCTTCCAAAACCGGTGAACCAGATGCCGATGGATGGCGTTGTTTTCCCAGTGTGATTTCAGACGAGTCTGTGATTACACTGGAAACACCTTCGTCATGGACGGGCAGCGGAATGAAAATCTGTGTCTTTGACATGGCAGGAAAGCAACTTTTCTCACGAGATATGATTTGCAGGGACAAGATGCAAATCGAAATTTCCGGACTCCCGGCCTGGCCTGGTGGTACTTACCAGCTCATAGCCGTGTCGGAAAGTGGCGTGAAACGTCAGACGCTTGTCAAACAATGAACAATTATCTGTCGTGCGCTGACTTTTGTCAAATTCTGTTTCGGAATATTGCAAACATCGCGGACATTTGGGCCGAATAACAAAAACTGCTTTTAATGAGACTTTCATTACCTGTACTCTTCACCGCCGTCCTTTTCACCGTAAACTCGCTGGAAGCGCAGGTTACCAATCCCGGCGGTTGCGGTACCGTTGGCATGACCGACTGGTTCAAGTGGTATGCTGATCACCGCGACCAGCTTATTGACGAACGTGGGGGAGATACCACCTGGCTCTATGTACCTGTAACAGTTCAGATTACCGGTACCGATGCAGGCACCGAATATTACAATCTGGAACTGGCTATCGGCGCACTGAATAACATGAACCAGCAGTTCAAAGAAGCCCGCATCAGGTTCTATATGATGCCCGGTGATCCGTTCCGATACCTGAACAACACATACTGGCATGACCATGACTGGGGTGGCGGTTCTGACCTGATCGACAGCAACCGGTTGCCTAACAGGTTGAATACCTATGTGGTAAAAAACCCTGCTGGTAACTGCGGCTACTCCTGGCAGGACGCTATTGTGATGGGCAAAAGTTGCTCAGGAGTGAACAATACCACCTGGGCGCACGAGGCTGGTCACCACCTGTCGCTCCCCCACCCTTTCTTCGGATGGGAAGGTGAATCATGGGATTACTCCCAGCCCGCACCGGCTTCCATCGGAGGGTGGAATGTTGAAAAAACCGACGGCAGTAACTGCTACCAGTCAGGAGACCGCTTTTGTGATACCCGTCCCGACTATCTCAATTATCGCTGGAACTGCACTCAGAACGGCGAGAGCGTGACTGTGCAGCATGATCCGGACAGCGTGGCTTTCCGTTCCGATGCAACCCTGATTATGGGGTATGCGCTTGATGCCTGTGCCAACCGGTTTACACCCGAGCAAATCGCCGCCATGCGGAACAACCTGATGACCGAGCACTCTGAATACCTGCAGATTACGGATCCGCTCCAGGAAATATCCGATGACGAGCCCGTTGAACTCGTAGCTCCGCTCGACACACAGTATGTCCAGTACAATAATGTGACTTTCTCCTGGAATCCGGTACCAAACGCCTCGCTTTACACCGTGGAAGTTGGTCTGAAGGAAAATATGCTGCCGCGTTTTATCTGGCAAACAGTTTACAATACAACAACACTCACCGTCACTAAAAATATCCCGAATAATCGCCTGCTGTACTGGCGTGTTCGCCCGTACAGCGAGTGGGATTTGAGCAAACAGCTGGCTCCCCAGCAGGTAGGTGTTTTCAGAACATACAATTTTGCAGCCACCAACGACCTGGAGCGGAATGTGCTTGCGTCGCTCACTCCCAATCCCGTTCCGGCTGGTCTGCCGGCTGTCCTTCAGCTCACTGCCGACGATAATATGGATGCACTCATCTCTGTTTCCGATGCCGCCGGCCGTCGCTGCCACTTTGAATCAGTCAAACTGCATCCGGGAGAAAACCTGATCGAGATTCCAACGGCCAATCTCAATGCAGGTATCTACTTTGTACTGCTGCAAAACGAACTTGGTACCATCCTGAAAAAACTCGCCGTGACAGAATAAGAGCTTGTTCAGGATTCTCTCGCCGAGTCAAAAACGGCTCATTTTTCGCCATTTTTCGCCATTTTTCACCTTTTTTCAGTTACGTAGCACCGACTATGCGCCTTCAAAAACGCAAAAAACTGACAAAAAATCAGCCTGTTTTTGCCAACGGCAGAGAATCCTGAACAAGCTCTAATGAAATGGGAGTAATTCGCCGTCAGTCCATCAAACACTCGGCCGTCAATCTGATCGGCCTGAGCGTGGGAGCACTCAGCACTTTTCTGGTGTACCCGTATGTCAGACAGGAATACGGCGTTATTCAGGTATTACTTCAGGCAGGACTGTTGGGACTGCCGCTCCTCTCTTTGGGAGCAAATACCGTTGCTATTCGCTTTTTCCCCAGGTTCAGGGACGAATCAGTCGGTAACAACGGCTTTCTACCCCTTATTATGTTGCTGTGTGGCCTGGGCTTCACCCTGAGCCTGGGCCTCGCAGCCATCTTCTGGGAAACATATACCAGCAGTATTTCCGGACGATCTCCGCTTATCGCAGCTTACCTGCCTGCAGCTGTTCCTATTGCCTTCTTCTTCACCATCAGTACGGTACTCTATACCTACTCGGCCAACTTCAAGCGGATAGTTATTCCCTCCCTACTGCTCGATTTTTCACAGAAACTGGTACTGCCAGCCCTCATGATTGCAGTCTGGAAGGATTGGATAAGTCTGTACGCTGCAATTTGGGGAATGGTTCTTCACTCCGGCATGGTGACGCTCGCCATGATAATCTATCTGAAAAAACTCGGAGTATGGCATTGGCAGCCCAACTGGAAATTTCTGACTCCCGAACTGCGCAGGGAGATGGGTGCCTATATCGCTTTCTGGTCGCTCGGCGGCTTCGCTCTGCTTGTCGCTTCCAAGTCAGATATCTTCGCAGTAGGCTCTCTCAGTGCAGAAAGCGCTGCCGGGACCTTTGCCATCGCCACTGCACTGGCAGCCATCATTGAAATTCCGGTTAAAAGTCTGTACTCGGCCAGTGCTTCCTCCGTAGCTGAATATCTTGCCAAAAATAATCTGGAGGAACTCGAAAAGCTCTATAAAAGTGTATCCATCAATCTGCTGGTGGCTGGAGCGCTCCTTTTTGGCGGAATGTGGGTGTCTATCAGGCCCATTTTTCAACTCTTCCCTGCCGATCACTCGGGAGAAATGGAAGCTGGTATCCGGGTGTTTTTCTTCGTCGGACTCACCAGACTGGTAGAAATGACTACCGGACTGAACAACTACCTGGTTTATTACTCACCACACTACAGATACGCACTCTTTTCACTGAGCGCCTGCGCTGCAATCACTGTCGGACTGAATCTCTGGCTCATACCGACCATTGGCTTTTACGGAGCCGCTGTATCCACACTCATATCGGTAACCCTGTATAATTCGTTCAGTGTGTGGCTGATATGGCGTATTTACCGACTTTTCCCATTTACGCGCAACACACTGATCTCCATATTGCTGGCTGTCGGAACACTGTTTGCAGGGATGCTGATACCGGAAACGGGAATGCCTTTTGCTGATATCATCCTGAAAGGTGGAACTTACGCCCTGTTGTTTGCCTTTTTTGTGCTGCGACTGAATATCTCCCCGGATTTGTCGGCGCTCTGGAAACTGATGCTCCAAAAGTTGCTTCCGGGACGCAATACTCCGGTTGAATAAGCCTGTTCCAGTGACTTTGGAAGATTTTTTCAACAAGATTTCTCTGTATTGCCGTAATTATGCAGGCCAAATCATGTTGAAGCTATGAAGAATATCTCCCTTATTGTACTGCTGATTTTCAGTACACTCGCCACTCAGGCCCAGAACAAGAAAAAATGGGATGTAAATAATCCCGAAACAGGTATCCGGTACAAGGATATAGCATTCTCCACCTCCGAAGGCACCTGGATGTGTCTCGATGTTTCACCCAACGGACAAACTATCATATTTGACCTGCTCGGTGATATTTACTCCATGCCGGCCACCGGTGGTACTGCTACCTGCCTGCGCTCAGGACTTGCATGGGAGGTGCAGCCCCGTTTCTCGCCCGACGGAAGCAAAATACTTTTCACCAGCGATGCAGGTGGCGGCGACAATATCTGGGTGATGAATACCGATGGCAGTCAGGCCCGACAGATTACCAAAGAGAGTTTCCGGCTCCTCAACAATGCCGAATGGATTGATCAGGATTATTTCGTTGCCCGAAAACACTTTACTTCCACCAGGTCTCTCGGTGCCGGTGAACTCTGGATGTATCATGTTAACGGCGGTGATGGCATACAACTCACCAAAAGGAAAAATGACCAGCAGGACCTGAATGAGCCTTCTGTTTCCTCTGATGGCAAATACATCTATTTCAGCGAAGACATGTACGGAGGTGGATACTTCCAGTACAACAAGAATCCCAATACACAGATATTTGCCGTCAGACGCTACAACCGCGAGAAGGGAGTCGTGGAAGATATCACAGGCGGTTCGGGCGGCGCCTGTCGCCCGCAAATCAGTGCCGACGGCAAGTGGCTCGCATTCGTCAGAAGGCAAGAGGTTAAAACTGTGCTCTTCCTTCTGAATCTGGAAACTGGCGAAGAATACCCCATTGACGACCAGCTCGACAAAGACCAGCAGGAAGCCTGGACTATCTTCGGCTGCTACCCCGGGTTCTCGTGGGCCGATGCAGAACATATCGTTATCTGGCAACAGGGAAAGATTGTCAAAATCAATGCCATGAAGACGGCCGAAGCCGTGAAGAACGGTCAGAAGCCCGGCCCGTCGCTCAAAACGAATATTCCGTTCACCTGCCAGGTAAAAACGAAAGTGGCAGAAACGGAACGCACACCACAGAAAGTTTTTGAGGAGCAGTTCACCGCACGCGCAATCCGACAGGCCGTTACTTCGCCCGACGGGAAATTCCTATTCTTTAATGCAGCCGGAAAACTCTACAGGAAGGACCTGAAAAGCGGTAATGTATCTCCTTTCCCGCTCAAAAATGAAGTAATAACGGAGGAAAACAATCAATTTGAACCCTCGGTTTCTCCTGACAGCAAACGGGTCGTTTTTGTGGACTGGAACGATGAATCGCTCGGAAGAATCATCATGGCTGCGACCGATGGCTCGGGCGCGCGCGCGATTTCCACCGAAAAGGGAATATTCCGTACCCCCTCCTTTTCTCCCGACGGACAATCAGTGGTGTACAGGAAACAGGGCGGCGACGATGAACTGGGCTTCACACACGCCAACAAGCCCGGTATCTATATACTGTCTCTTTCCACTGGCAAAACCACATTCGTAACTGAAACCGGCGAAAACCCGCGTTTCTCTCCCGACGGCAAACGTATTTATGTATCAACAGGAGGTTACCTCTTCGGCGGTTTCGACAAGTCGCTCCGCTCGTTCGATCTGACCGGCAATGATGAAAAAGTACTGGCCAAAAGCAGGTACGCTTCCCAATGGACGCCCTCTCCCGACGGAAAATGGCTGGCATTTACGGAACTGCACAAAGCCTATGTTTGCGCCATGCCCATGCCCGGACAAACACTGGATGTGAGCGGCGACATGGGATCCGTACCGGCCACGCTGGTCAGCCGCGATGCCGGTTACAACCTGCACTGGTCGGCAGATTCAAAGCAGATTCACTATACACTCGGTGAGGAGTACTTCACTGTCAACCTCAATGAAAGGTTCTCCTTTTTGCCCGGAGCACCCGATTCACTGCCCGCACTCGATACAACCGATATCAAAATCGGTCTGCAACTGAAGGCCGACAAGCCAACTGGCTCCATTCTGTTCGATAACGCGCGTATTATCACTTGCGAAGGTGATCAGGTGATTGAAAAAGGGGTACTGCTCGTTCAGGATAACAAAATCGCTTTCGCAGGTACGAAAGCAGATTACCAGCGGGCCGGACTGGCTCGACCGGACAAGGTCATTGACTGCTCGGGAAAAACAATCATGCCGGGTATGATAGATGCACACGCGCACAGCGGCAACTTCCGTTACGGACTGAGTCCTCAGAAACAATGGGAATACTATGCCAATCTGGCGTACGGCGTTACTACCATGCACGATCCGTCCTCCAATTCGGAAATGGTATTCAGTCAGTCAGAAATGATAAAATCGGGCAGAATGGTGGCACCGCGCCTGTTCAGCACCGGAACAATCCTCTACGGTGCCGACGGCGACTTCAAGGCGCCGGTCAACTCGCTCGACGATGCACGTGCAGCCCTGCGCAGAACCAAAGCCTGGGGTGCCTTTTCAGTAAAAAGCTACAACCAGCCACGCCGCGAACAGCGGCAGCAGGTGATGGCGGCAGCCCACGAGCTCGGTATGCAGGTAGTGCCGGAAGGTGGTTCCTTCTTCGCTCACAACATGACCCAGATTGTGGACGGACACACCACCGTCGAGCACAATCTGCCCGTTGCACCCATGTATCAGGATGTAGTGAGCCTGTGGAGTAAAACCGGCACGCACAATACACCCACCCTGATTGTGTGTTACGGAGGCCTCAACGGCGAGTACTACTGGTACCAGAACACCGATGTGTGGGCCAAAAAACGACTGCTCGGCTTCACACCGCGACATATTATCATGGAGCGCAGCCGCCACATCACCAAGGCACCCGACGAAGAATACCAGAACGGACATATTCTGGTGTCTAAAACCTGCAAAAAACTCCAGGACGCCGGCGTGAATATCAATCTGGGAGCACACGGACAGTTACAGGGCCTCGGCGCCCACTGGGAACTCTGGATGTTGCAGCAAGGAGGCATGAGTAACCTTCAGGCCATCCGCTGTGCCACCATCAATGGTGCAAAAAGTCTCGGTATGGATACTGAAATTGGCTCCCTCAAAGCAGGGAAACTGGCCGATCTGATTGTACTCGATGCCAATCCGCTTGATAACATCAGAAACAGCGAACAAATTCGTTATGTCATGGTAAACGGCCGTCTGTACAACCCCGACACCATGAACGAAACAGGTAACAACGACAAGAAACGCAACAAATTCTGGTTTGAGATGCCCGGCGGAGAAACCGGTGCCGCCGGAACGGGGCATACCTGTTCGGAAACCAAATGTGTATGCGGTCACTGATTTGAACAATGCCTCCCAAAGATTTCATTGATCTAAGATCCGAGGAAGTTCAGGAAATACTCGGTTCCCCACCCGGCCTGCTGGTCAGGTGGGGAACTACCATTGTACTGCTCGGTATCGTACTGCTTCTCCTGGCGGCCTGGTTCATCAAATATCCGGATGTGGTACAGGCAGATGTCGAAATCACCTCTACCACCCCGCCCGCCGATGTAGTAGCGCGAACCGACGGCCGTATGCAGGCCATATTTGTAAAAGATACCACACTGGTACGCGAAAACCAGCCTCTTGCTGTCATGCAAAGCACGGCAGACTACAAGGATATGCTGCTGCTGGATTCCTGCATAGCCGTGTGGAAAACATACGCATCACTCGACTTCAGAGCGCTGGAAGCACCCGACTCGCTTCATCTGGGCGATTTGCTGGCTGATTACTCCAGTTTCTCGCGCCTGCTCTCCGATTTTCAGTCCACCGACGACGCCACTCCCGAAGCGGGAGCCACCAGAACCCTCCTTCAAAACAGTCTGAACCTGCTGAGTACGGCTCTCGACCGCTGGAAACAATCCTATCTGATTGTTGCTCCGGCAAGCGGAAAAGTGTCGCTCAACGACCTGAAAACAGGAAGTTTCGTGCGCGTGGGATTACCGCTGATGACAATTCTGCCGCCCGGCAGTCCCGATGCCATTATAGGAAGAGCCACTGTACCTGTAGCGACCGGCGAACGTATTCAGCCCGGACAAAGAGTAGTGATGAAAGTAGCCGGTTACCCGGCCAGTGTTTTCGGAACTGTAGAGGGTATCGTTGTTTCCAAGGCGCTGATGCCCAGAGAAAAAAGTTATTCAGTCAGTATCAATCTGACCGAAGCAAAAAACAATAAAATCCGCACCAGTCTGGACAAGGAAATCCGGTTTGAACAGCGACTCGGTGGAAGTGCCAGTATTCTGGTGGATAGCCGCGGAGTTCTTCCGCGCATACTGGACGAGATCAATACGCTCCTCTGAAAAATGACAAAGAATAATCAGGTGAGCGGGCGGCTCAAAAAGTTGCTGTTCAGGTTCACACCCTCTATAAAAAAATACACAGACCAAAACCGTTGTATTACCGCCTGATTCGCAAAGCAAAAACTGTAATCAAACACATCATCATGAAGCTCATACCAACCGTGATTGCCATCATAGCCTGTTTTTCATCCGCCAATGCGCAGTTTCCTGAAACCTGGCAAGGCGACTGGACAGGCACACTGGATATATTTAACGGCTCAGGCAAGGTCCAGTCGGTAGAAATGACCGTTGAAATCCATAAAATAGACACCTCCACACAGGGGAGATATACTTTCGGACTGGTTTACGGTTCCAGAGATAAAGACTGGCGCCCCTACGAACTCGTGCCGGTGTCGCCTGAAACAGGCATCTGGAAGGTGGATGAAAAGAACGCTATCATGATGGAGAGCTTCCTGATGGGCCCCAAGTTCCTTTGCTGGTTTGTCGTACAACGAAGCAGGGTGCTGTGCACCTATGAAAAGGTGGACGACAGCACTATGATCTTTGAAGTCATGTCAGGCCTGGAGGCCAGCATCAGTACTACCGGCAATACTGTAGTAGGAGGAGAAAATATCCCTGAAGTACAAACTTACCCGTTCAGCGTATTTCAGCGGGCTGTGCTGCACAGGAAGTAGGTGTACATCCGGGATTCCCTGCCGACAGCAAAGATGACTCGCAGCGAGAGAATCCCGGACACTGATATCAAACGTGCAGTGCCCTGTTGGCAGTAGCTGCCAGACAGGCCTCCTTGAATGCTTCTGTATAGGTAGGGTGTGCGTGACTCATGCGGGCTGCGTCCTCTGCGGATGCCCTGAACTCCATGAGCGCCACTGCCTCGGCAATCATGTCGGCTGCACGGGCGCCCACAATGTGTACCCCGAGTATCTCGTCTGTTTCCTTGTGGGCCAGCACCTTGACCATTCCGTCGAGGTCCATGCTCGCACGGGCGCGACCGAGCGCGCGGAAAGGAAACTTGCCCGGTTTGTAAGGCACGCCTGCCTCTTTAAGCTGTTCTTCCGTATAGCCAACCGACGCCACCTCGGGCCAGGTATACACCACACCGGGTATCAGGTTGTAGTTGATATGCGGTTTTTGTCCGGCCATTACTTCTGCGACAAATACACCTTCTTCCTCTGCCTTGTGGGCAAGCATGGCACCTCTTACCACATCACCGATGGCATAAATACCCGGGACACTGGTTTCCAGGTGGTCGTTCACCGGGATACGGCCCTTCTCGTCGGTGGCAATACCGATCTGCTCGAGGCCCAGACTGTCAGTATATGCCCTTCTTCCCATGGAAAGCAGGCAGTAGTCGGCTTCCAGTGTCAGTTTTTTGGAGTCATCGTCGCGGTGCTGCGCTACCACCTTCACGCTGTTTTTTCCTGAAGTGACTTCGGTAACAGCATGGCGCAGGTGGAACTGCACGCCGAGTGCCTTCATACTCTTCATCAGCTCGCGACTGCAGTCGGCATCCATGCCCGCGATAATTCGGTCGAGGTATTCGACCACGTGCACCTGCGTACCCAGGCGCGCGTAAACACTGCCCAGCTCCAGTCCGATCACACCGCCCCCGATAACTACCATAGTGGCCGGGAGCTTTTCAATATTCAGCGCTTCCGTGCTGGTGATGATTCGTTTTTTATCATAGTTGAAAGCGGCAGGTGTTATTGGTTTGGAGCCGGTTGCAATAATTACCCGTGCCGCCTCTATTTCCTGCGATGAACCGTCCTGTCCGGTAATTTTCAGTTTGTTTTTGGTGACGAAAGAACCGTGTCCGTTGAACACATCCACCTTGTTCTTCTTCATCAGAAACTCTACGCCCTTGTTGTTCTCCAGCACCACATCGTTTTTGCGGCGAATCATCTGCGGGAGATCCAGTTTCAGGTCTTTGAGATTGATACCGTGCGTTTTGAAGGTATGGGCGGCGTTATGGTAATGCTCGGAAGAGTCGAGCAGTGCCTTGGAAGGAATACAGCCTACATTCAGGCAGGTACCTCCGAGCACGGAGTAACGTTCGATGATGGCGGTTCTGAAGCCCAGCTGGGCACAACGGATAGCGGCTACATACCCACCGGGGCCTGAGCCAATGACTGCGACGTCGTAAGACATTTTGTGTTAATCTTGTTTGGGTCCTTTATTGTTCCTGTTCTTGTTGTTCTTCCAGCGGGGTTTGTTGTTCCCCTGGCCACCCTGTCCGGGCGTTGGCGGATCCTGATTCTCTGCGTTCGGCGGCGTAACGGGTTTATTCTGCTGCTGAGGCGGTCTGGAATCTGGACGGGGCGGACGATTATCGCCCTGACGGGGCTGATTGGGTCTTCCCTGTTGCTGGTTTCTGTTATCCGGGCGTCCTTGCTGAGGGCCCCGATTGTCGGGTCTCGGACCGCGGCTATCGGGTCTGCCCTGCTGGGAGCGCTGGGGGCGTCCCTGACCAGCCTCGCTAAGTGCTGCCTTTTCGACAGCGGCGGCAGCTGACTGAGAGCGATCCCTGTTCTGTTTCTTCTTTTTCTTGCGTTTCTTGCGTTGTTCGAGCGGGAGCTGAATCACGTCATTCACGCTCTCGAAATCCGGCTCCACCTCATCACCCTCATCTGTTTCAGGGGGTGGCGCCATGGCGAGAATATCTTCCAGACTGTTAGGCATTGTTCCGGACTTGACCATGGCAAGGGCCTCCCATATCTGATCCACGTGAATAGCCAGGAACTTGCTGCGATCTTCGGCATACGTATAATACATAAGCCTTCTGAAAACATCCGTTTTAATCAGAATGGCCAGTCCGGCCTTTGTTCTGATCTTTTCGGCGCGATCCGGGAAATCCTCCAGCGCATCAATATAGGTATCGAGCTCGTAGTTGAGGCAGCATTTGAGGCGACCGCACATACCCGACAGTTTGGTCTGGTTGATAGCCAGGTTCTGATATCGGGCAGCAGCAGTATTCACACTCTTGAATTCGGCCAGCCAGGTAGAGCAGCAGAGTTCCCGACCGCAGTTGCCCAGTCCGCCGATCCGGGCCGACTCCTGACGGGCGCCGATTTGTCGCATTTCAATTCTGATTCTGAAATCGCGGGCATAGTGGCGAATCAGTTCACGGAAGTCAACACGGCCGTCGGCGGTATAGAAAAAAGTGGCTTTTTTGCCGTCGCCCTGATACTCGACATCGCCGATTTTCATGTTCAGGCCGAGGCTCCGTGCGATGACGCGGGCTTTCACCAGGACTTCCTTTTCTTCCCGGCGCACCTCGTCGAGCCTTTCCAGATCGCGTTCGTGTGCCTTGCGTACCACTGAAACGAGTCTGGCATCGTTGCGCACCCTTTTTCGCTTCATCTGCAGGCGCACCAGTTCTCCGCTGAGAGAAATTTTTCCGACATCGAAGCCACCTGACGGTGCTTCAACCACTACCCAGTCGCCCGTAGTAATCCGGGTAAAGGGCGGATTTTTGAAAAATTCCTTGCGCGAACCGTTTTTAAAGCTCACTTCGACCACATCGAAAGGCTTGCTGTCCTGAATACCGAGCGCGGTAATCCAGTCGTACGTATTATGGCGGTTACAGCCGCCCGATGCACAGCCGCCGTTGCTTTTACAGCCTGGTGCATCGTTATCTTTACCTGCAGAGCAGGAACATCCTATACATCCCATGGTTATTGTTCGTTGAAGTCGTTTTCAGGTTTCAGAGCATGATTTATGTACTCTTACCGCAAAGAAACAGCAAAAAAGCGGAGTAAGGATATTTTTTTGTCAGAAGGTTAACCTTTCATGATAGTATTGACGCCGATTGACGTATCCAGCATCAGGATTTTGGGGTTTGCATTGCGTTCAATATGAAAAATATTGTCATTAAAAACGGCAACCAGCCTGGAAATTTTATCGAAATCGAGCACCTTGGCCATATTTTGCGCGGTAGCCAGTTCGTCCGGCCTGAGGCGGAGCGTGCTGTTGCCTGTTGCCGACAAAGCCATCAGTTCGCGCATAAAATGCAGTCCGTACAGCAGAAACTGTTTCTGTGTTTCCCGGCCGGTGCGCGCGAACACCTCGGTCCATTGCACCAGTTCGACGGCATTGCCTTTCCAGCATTTGCGGAGCCAGTCAACGAACATGGCAGTATGGCTGTTTTCCTGTGAGGAGGCAATACGCATGGCCTCTCCGAAATCGCCGCCTGCGAGGAATGCTATTTCACCTGCGCGCCCGGGATCGAGCTTTAACCTGTCGGTCAGGGCGGCGGAAACCTCCTCATCGCTGAGTGGATCGAGCCTGACGAGCTGGCAGCGCGAGAGCACCGTGGGCAGGATCAGTTCGGCGTTTTCGGCTACCAGCAGAAAAACCGTGTCATCCGGTGGTTCTTCTATGAGTTTAAGCAGCCGGTTACCCTCCTTGCCCAGATACTCGGGAAGCCACATCAGCAGAATCTTGAAACGACCTTCAAATTTTTTCAGACTGAGTTTTCTGATGATGGCATTGCACTCGTCCTTGGTAATATTCCCCTGTTTGTTCTCGGCACCGAGCTGCTGAAGCCACTCATTGACCCCTGCGTAAGGGTTGCCGGACAGAAAAGCGCGCCACTCTTTCAGGAAATCGGTGCTGACAACACCAGCGCCAACTGCAGGGAATGAAAAATGAATGTCGGGGTGCGAGAATACTGCCGCCTTTTTACAGGCCGGGCACTCTCCGCATGGTTCGGTATCATCGGGTTGCCGGTGCTCGCATTGCAGGAACTGCGCGAAAGCAAGCGCAACAGCCAGACTGCCGCCACCCGAAGATCCCAGCAGCATCATGGCATGAGGAAGTCTGCCGCCCGATGCAAGTCCGGCAAGAACAGGCTTCGCCCTGGACTGACCAATAATATCCCGGAAAAACACAAAAAAGTTTAGAGTTTATTCGCAAACTGAATCTGGAAAGTGATTACTGCTACTCATACAAAACACTTCTTCCCTTGCGCAAACTCTTGCGCAAATTGAACCAGAACGCAAATATAAGGTAGAGAATCAGCGGCGAGCCCATACCGATGAAAGAAGTGTAAATGAAGTATTTCCTCACCTCGCCGGGAGCAATCTTCATTCTTTCACCCAGGTGCTGACACACACCGAAAGCGTGCCGCTCAACCAGATCTTTTAACCAGTGCCTTAACATATTTCTCAGAAAGAAGTTTGACAGCAAAAATAAGCATTTCTCACGATAGTTAATCAAAACATTCCGATTTTTAATTGTGTTCAAACTTTTAACAGTTTTAATCCTGATTATTTGCAAAAAAAACATCATTTTTGCCGCCCACATTTCAAAAACGATTGTTATAACAGATGGTTATTCTACCATCACCCCACAAAATTGTGCTGCAGCGTATGACAGAATTAAGGCTCTTCAGTTTAATCGTGTTGCTATCATTGTTCCGGACAGGCGTCGCTCAAAGCCAGTCCGAGGAAACTGTTATCGGTGAACTGGAAGTCATCGAAGATACTATCACCACACTCGCCGAAAAGGGCGATGGATTTCTGACCAGCGACGAACTGCTTTCGCGCCTCGAATCGGTCGGGAGTTGTGTTGATCTCCGCGTAACCGACGTAGTTCGGGGTTACATCAGAAATTATGTGAACAGACACTCGGAAAAAGCCTCCATGATGCTGGGCAGGCGACTCACCTACTTCCCGCTTTACGAAGAAAAAATGAGAGAATACGGTGTGCCCGAGGATCTCAAGTACCTCTCTGTAGTAGAGTCTGCACTGAATGCAAAGGCTGTATCCCGCGTTGGCGCAACGGGCCTCTGGCAATTCATGCCCTCCACAGGTGGCGAGTACGGACTCCACACCAACAGTGCAGTGGAAGACCGCAGCAACCCGGTAAAAAGTACCGATGCCGCCGCCCGCCACCTGCGTGATCTGTATAAAATGTTCGACGACTGGGCGCTGGCACTGGCAGCCTACAACAGTGGGGCCGGACGCGTCAACTCGGCAATAAAACGCGCAGGAAGCCGCGATTTCTGGCAAATACAAAAGTTTCTCCCACTGGAAACACGTAATTATGTGCCCGCTTTCATCGCAGCCACTTATCTGTGCAATTTCTACTATCTGCACGGTGTAAGCTCCTATGATCCGGACCTCGATCTGCAACTGACCGGATACATCAATGTCTATGAAGGTATTTCATTTCAGGATATTGCTGATGCCACCGGCATTTCGGCAGAGGTTGTCAAGGAGCTGAATCCCGGCTTCAAACGCAATTATGTGCCACCCACCACGGATGGCAATTATGTGGTCATTCCCAAAAGGGTAATGCCAGCCTTTGTCAGATACCTGAACTCGATCAGCAGCGCGCGCAGCTACAAACTGGACAAGCCGGAAGAGTATACCAGCAGGGATATGGGCGATGGCCGTTACTGGGAAAGCAAGGTCACCATGCGCGAATCACTGTCTGTCAAAGAGTACGCACGACGGGCCGGACTGTGTGCCGAACATGTGAAAGCCTGGAATAACCTGACCGGCGACTTTCTGGATCTGGGACAGAAGATTGTCCTGCACAGACCTGTCTATGTGCAAAAGCACAGTGCCGTACGTATCGAAATGCCCGGTTCACAGGAAAAAAAGCCCGCTCAGTCAGCCAACAAACCGCAGCCTTCAGGCAATGTGTCCGGTGAAAATCAGCCTGCGCCTCAGCCGGCAGAAGCACCCAGATGGCTCTACCACGTTGTGAGAAGAAATGAATCGCTGGAAGACATCGCGCGTCTTTATTCTACCTCTACGGAGGGCATCAGAAGGCTTAACGACTGCAGCAAAGTGAAATTCGGCGACCGCCTGAAAATAAGATCTCTTTAATTTAACCTAACTCTCCCCCCTCCCATGATCACCCGTGCACTTATTATTGAAGACGAACCGGAAGGACTCGAAAACATCAAAAACCTGCTCAGAATGTACTGCCCCGAAGTGGAAGTAGTAGCCGAGGGCGGTTCCAATGCCGATTTCATAAAGCTGGCCGAAGACAGAAATGCCCGCTTTGATGTGGCATTTCTGGATATCAGTCTGCCCGACGGACTGATTTTCCAGAGTCTGCAACAACTGGAAGATGTACCTTTCGACATCATCTTCGTTACAGCTTACGACAAGTACGCGCTGCGCGCTTTTGAATTCGCCGCCATTGATTATGTCACCAAGCCCATCGAACGGGAAGAGCTCATTAGAGCTGTTGAACGAATCAACAGAAAGAACTACGGCTCCAGGGAACGACTTGAAATTCTCAGCAAAACTTACACCGGAAGTGCACCCAACGCTTTCGAGAAAATCGGAATATCGGCACTGGATGGCGTACATTTCGTGAGACTTGGCGATATCATCAGGCTGGAGGCCGACGATAATTACACGCACTTCATCCTGAAGGCGGGAAAACGCCTCACAGCAAGCCGAACCATCAAGGCCTACGAGGAAGCACTCGGCGCGTTCAATTTTATCAGGGTACACAAGAAACATATAGTAAACATGAACTATATGAAGACCTATCACAAAGGTGAAGGCGGTGAGCTGGGTCTCGAAAATGGAGAAAAGGTCGAAGTATCCCGAAGAAAAAAACCCCAGCTGATGGAAGCTATCAGGAGGGTACACGGCGAAGTCTGATCTTCCTGAACTGTCCGGCTTGTTGTGAAGAGTGAATCAAGCCGGACAGTCAATTCTAATTAAAGCAACAATCAACACCCTAAAATGGGATTTTTCGACAAGTTTTTCAGCAAAGACAAGAAAGAGGATCTGGATAAAGGCCTCGAAAAAACCAAAGAAGGTTTCTTCGGCAAAATCAGCCGTGCCGTGGCCGGGAAAAGCACGGTAGATGAGGAAGTGCTCGACGAACTGGAAAGCATACTCATCTCCGGCGATGTGGGCCTCGACACAACGGTAAAAATCATCGAACGAATCGAAGCCCGTGTTTCCAGGGAAAAGTATGTGAATGCCGGCGAACTGAATGAAATACTCAGGGATGAAATTGTAACGCTGCTCGCAGAAAATAACACGGCCGATGTGGAAGATTACACGGTGCCACAGGGTAAAAAGCCCTATGTCATGCTGGTTATTGGCGTCAATGGTGTGGGAAAAACAACCACTATCGGAAAGCTGGCCTACCAACTGAAACAAAAAGGGTACAAAATCGTACTCGGCGCCGCTGATACATACAGGGCTGCAGCTGTTGACCAGCTGAAAATCTGGGCCGACAGGGTTGGCTGTGATTTCTACTCAAAGGGAATGAACGCAGACCCCGCTGCTGTAGCCTTCGAAACTACCCGCTTTGCCCTTGAAAACAACTGCGATATCGCTATTATTGATACAGCAGGACGACTGCACAACAAGAGCCACCTGATGCAGGAACTGGGCAAGATTCACCGCTCTATCGAAAAAAATCTGCCGGGCGCCCCGCACGATGTATTGCTGGTGCTCGACGCCAGTACCGGACAGAACGCCCAGGAGCAGGCACGCCATTTTACCGAAGTAGCGCCTATTACCTGTCTGGCTCTGACCAAACTCGACGGAACCGCCAAGGGAGGAGTCGCTATCAGTATCAGCGACCAGTTCAAAATACCCATCCGGTATATCGGGGTGGGTGAAAGTATAGACAAACTGCAGATTTTCAACAAAAGAGCCTTTGTTGAATCACTTTTCGGCGACAAGAAGTTGAACTAGGCTGTACCCGGAGCCGGCACAGGAGCATGCTTCTTGCCTTCTTTGTAACATCACAAAAGTAGGTTTGCGACCTGCTCTATCCCAAATGTTTTTCAAATAAGCTCTAGTATTCGGGCCACTTGTCCTGTAGCTTCATCACCTTTTCGATGATATCGCGCACACACCCGCGACCGCCCGCAAGCGGGGAAATATAGTCAGCAACAGCCTTTACTTCAGGTACACCGTCGGCAGGACTGCAGGAAAGCCCCACGCTGCGCAGCACCGGCAGATCGGGTAAATCGTCGCCCATATAGCATATCTGCAGTGGCTTTAGCCCCTGACGTTCCAGAAAAGACCGGAATGCCGTCATCTTGTCCTTAACATTGGAGTAGTACTCTTCTATCCCAAGATCCGTGAGTCGTTTTTTGGCACCCTCAGAGCGCCCGCCGGTGATTATGCAAACAGGATAGCCAGCTTGTATGGCCCACTTGATGGCCTGTCCGTCGCGGATATGCATGGAACGCAGTAGTTCCCCCTGCTCGGTTACGAGTATATCATTGTTGGTGAGTACGCCGTCAATATCAAAAATGAAAGCCTTTACAGACTTCATCTTGTCGAAGACATGTACCAGCTCGATATTGACCTGCTCATCAGGGCGAAGCTCGGCGATCTGGTTCTGGGGCAGACCGAAGTGCGTTACCGGTTGTTGGCTCTCCATTCGTACACCCATTTAGCCTGAATCTGCTCCAGATGGCCCTCGCTGGATTCCTCTTTGGTGCCCTCGAAATTGGGGATTTCGAGAATCCACTGCAACAGATCGGTAAAACGAATTCTGTATATGCGACTTTCATCGAAATCATCACCAAAACGCTCGTAAAGCGCCATGGCGATATCCTCGTGGTCGGCCCAGTTGATGGGCATATTGTCAAAATCACTGAAAGACATAAGGTCGGCTGATTTAGTGTTCGTGTCCGATAATCCGGCGCTGATCGGGAATGGTTACGGTGATGCTGGCATTCTCGTCAAGAATGATACACTGACAGGCAAGACGGCTCTCGAGGCGCGGATTGATGGCGCGATCAATGAAGTCCTCTTCCTTGTCTGAAATTTCTTCCAGAAAGTCCTCCCCTTTCTCAACGTAAATGTGACAGGTAGAGCAGGCGCACACCCCACCGCAGTTGTGGTTCAGATGCACATCGTATTCCTCTGTAATTTCCAGAACCGATGTGTCCTGGAAGTTGCCGGTTACCGTTTTCGGCGCAATATTGGTATCCTCAAATTCAAATCGTACTGTGGCCATAAGTCGGGCAAAGATAGGCTGCTGACAGCCATTTTTTTCACCACTTGAACGCAGTGCCACATGTTTTGTTCATATAATCGCTCAAAACTGGTCTTTTTGTAAAAAAAGGATAACTTTTACAGGGCATGTGATAAAAATACGGAAAAAAGTCCACATATTTGCCTTAACGTATATTGTATGGAATTCGGAAACAACCCAATACCGCCACAGGAAAATTCAGAGAACAAGAACTGGAAGTTCAAGGAACTGAAGGTCTATTCGTCCACCGAATGGCTGGCCGACAACAAGAAGAAGTACCGTCAGGTATTCGACAGGCTCGAAACGAGCTATGTGTATGCAGAGCTTTCTTTTCAGAACAAACTGTTCGACCGCGAAGATTGGGAAATCAATGTGGAGCTAAAGTGCTTTGTCGTAAAAAAACAGAAAAAGGAGGTTTGTTCGCTGCCATTCAGGCGAAAGGTGAGCAAGTACGACCCTGTCGGCTACATCCGGGAGGGATGGGGCAACAAGCAGGAAGGTGTTTTCTGGAAGAAGGGTGCCTACTATTGGGAAGCATGGATTGAGGGGGAAAAAGTGGCTACCAGGTATTTTTACGTGGAGGACGCAGGACGGGCCATGCAGCGTCTGGATAACCCTTACTGCCAGATTTCTTCTCTCCGCCTCTATGAAGGGCCTTATGATGATATGCCCGAATTTGAACGAAACTATCTGAAGACGTTTCAGGGAGAGGAAGCCCGTTATGTATATGCGGAAGTGACACTTAAAAATCTGCTGCTCAACAAGCCCTGGCAGTGCGAACTGTATGTAAAATACTACAACAATGCCCGTGAACTGAAGGGGCAGGTGGTCAGGCTGCACAAGGTGGAAAAAGGTGATGAATGGATCAAAATCACGGCCGGCTGGGGCAGCAATGTGAAAGCCTCCTGGAGAAATGATCTCTACACGGCAGAAGTCATCTTCATGGACCAGTTGCTCGCAGTAGCATCGTTTGAAGTCGGTGAATATATGGAGGAGGGCTCTAACCCCGTCTGGCTGCCCGAAAAAGGCCAGCAAATCATGCTCGAGCCCGAACCGGAGGATGATCACACTTTCGAGGAAGTGCTCACCCGGCTCGACGCGCTCATTGGTCTGCAGGAAATCAAAACAAAAGTCAGAGAACACGCTCAGTATATTCAGTTTCTCCAGATCAGAAAAGAAAAGGGATTTTCCGAAAAAGACGGAATCAATGTCCACTCTGTATTTATCGGCAATCCGGGTACCGGTAAAACCACAGTAGCCAAAATGATGGGCAGGCTGTACAAGAAAATGGGACTGCTCACCAAAGGACATGTACACGAGGTGGACCGCACCGATCTGGTGGGTGAATATATCGGTCAAACAGCCCCCAAGGTGAAAGAAGCCATCGAAATGGCACGCGGCGGGGTTCTTTTCATTGACGAAGCCTATGCACTGGCACGCTCTGCAGAAGACAGCAAGGATTTTGGCCGCGAGGTCATCGAAATTCTTGTGAAGGAACTGTCCAACGGTTCGGGCGATCTGGCTGTTATCGTGGCAGGCTATCCGAAGGAAATGAAAACGTTTCTGGACTCCAATCCCGGATTGCGGAGCCGCTTCAAACTGACCTTCGAATTTGCCGATTATCTGCCCCAGGAGCTGTCGCATATCGCCGAATTTGCCGCACAGGAAAAAGAAGTTTCACTCACATCTGATGCCAAAACACTTGTAAATGAACTGATTACAGAGGCATTCCGCGCCCGCGACCGCGCGTTCGGAAACGCCCGCTTCGTTTACGACCTGATCGAAAAAGCCAAAGTACAGATGGCCCTCCGCGTAATGGCAGAGCCCAATGTACGCAGTCTCGCATCCGAAGTCTTTACCTCTATTCACAGGGAAGATGTGGAAAGAGTAGAGGTTTCCCGCAAAAAGCCCCTCCCGCTTATTCCGGTTGATGAAAAACTGCTGGCCTCGGCACTCTATGAACTGGATGGCCTGATCGGTATGCACAATATCAAACGGGATATCCGTGAACTGGTGGACCTCGTCAGGTTTTACCGGGAAAGCGGACGGGATGTGCTCGGCCGATTTTTCCTGCATACGGTCTTCGTGGGCAATCCGGGTACAGGTAAAACTACAGTAGCCCGAATCCTCACCAAGATTTACAAGTCGCTCGGCGTACTCGAACGCGGCCACATGGTCGAAACCGACCGGCAGGGACTGGTGGCCGGATTTGTGGGCCAAACAGCTATCAAAACAGCAGAAAGGATAGATGAGTCTATCGGCGGGGTACTGTTCATTGACGAGGCATACTCCCTGAGCTCACCCGTGTCTCGCGGCAGTCACGGCGATTTCGGCGATGAAGCCATTCAGACATTGCTCAAACGGATGGAAGACCGCAGGGGCGAATTCTTCGTATTCGTGGCCGGATATCCGGAAAATATGGATAACTTCCTGAAAGCAAATCCGGGCCTCGCAAGCCGTTTCGACAAGGTGCTGCGGTTTGAAGACTACTCACCTGAAGAATTGCTGGAAATTGTACTCCAGATGTTCAGTCACGAAAAATACCGCGTCGAAGAAGATGCCCGCGAACATCTCGGAAAATATGTGGCATTCCTGTACCAGTTCCGCGATAAATATTTCGGAAATGCACGCACGGTAAGGCAGGTCGTGGTAGAAGCTATTAAAAATCAGAACCTCCGCCTTTCTGCTGCCAAAATCACGGATGAACAGATTGCCCAGACCATCACGCTCGACGATGTGGCTACCTTCACATTCGACAAAGACAAACTGAATCTGTTCGCCAGAAGGGGAATCGGATTTTAATTTTCCGGTTTTGTAATAACTTTTTGAAAACAGTGTATTTTTCCGGCAAAAAAAACGGAATGACCTTGCTTTCGAAACGTTGGCTTTGGATTTTGGCCCTGACAGCCTGTGGCATTACCTGGCTCGCCACCATGAATATCCAGTCGGATCACGGACAGAAAAAACTGCCGGATGTGGTGGACTTCAACTGGCATATCCGCCCCATTCTGAGCGACCGCTGTTTCGCGTGTCACGGCCCCGACGAGAAAAAAAGGGAAGCAAACCTGCGTCTCGACACCCGGGAAGGAGCCATGGCGCCTGTTGATACGGTCAACGGTGTGCCACGATACGCTATCGTCCCCGGGAAGCCGGATCAAAGTCTCCTGCTCGGACGTATCTTCTCCATGCACCCCGACTCCATGATGCCCCCCAAGGCATCACACCTGACGCTGTCCGATTTCGAAAAAGCGCTCCTGAAAAGATGGATTGAACAGGGCGCGCAATGGAAAGAGCACTGGGCGTTCATCGCTCCCCAAAGACCGGAAGTGCCGGCCGTGAAGAAGAAGGGCTGGGACAAAAATCCCGTTGACGCTTTTGTGCTGCAAAAAATGGAGGAAAACGGACTGGAGCCCTCCGAAATGGCCGACAGGGAACGTATCGCACGAAGAGTCAGTTTCGCTGTTACCGGACTTCCGCCCTCCCCCGAAACAACCCGGCGATTTGTGGAAGACCAGTCGCCCGACGCCTTGAATATATTGGTGGATTCACTGCTCGCATCCCCTGCCTATGGCGAAAGATGGGCTGCCAACTGGCTCGATCTGGCCCGATACTCTGACACACACGGCTATCAGGATGATCTGCCGCGTACCATGTGGCCGTGGCGCGACTGGGTCATAAAAGCGATGAACGAAAACATGCCTTATGACAAGTTCACAACGTGGCAACTGGCCGGCGACCTGATCCCTGAGCGAAACAAGGAAACCTTGCTGGCAAGCGCCTTTAACCGAAACCATAAAATTACCCAGGAAGGCGGCGTGGTTGATGAAGAGTACCGGGTCGAATATGTAGCCGACCGTACCAATACGCTTGGCAAGGCGTTTCTGGGTCTGACGCTCGAATGTGCCAAGTGCCACGACCACAAGTACGACCCCGTAACGGCCCGCGATTATTACGGTGTTTTCGCATTCTTCAATAATGTGAATGAAGACGGGTTTGTACCCAATCTGGCTACTCCCAAGCCCTACATGATTATCTCCCCGGCTGATCTTGAAAAAGAATTGCCGTTTTTGAATGGCAAAATGGGATTTAAAACGCCACAGGACACGATCCTGCAGATGATCATGCGCGACAGCACAGGTATCAGAAAAACTTACCGGCTTGTGCGCGGACAGTATGACCAGCATGCAGAGGAAATTACCCCCTCCCTGCCACCGGCAGTACTTCCATTCGATACCTCTAAATATGCCAGAAACAGACTGGGTATGTCACAATGGCTGTTTGACCCGGCGAATCCACTGACAGCCAGGGTGTTTGTGAACAGAATGTGGCAGGAGGTTTTCGGGAAAGGAATAGTACCCACCACCGAAAACTTCGGTGTACAGGGTGCCCTGCCCTCTCACCCGGAACTGCTCGACTGGCTGGCTGTCGAATTCCGGGAAAGCGGATGGAATATGAAACACTTGCTGAAACTGATGGTGACCTCGGCCGCCTTCCGGCAATCGGCAGTAATTTCGGAGGAGAAGCTGGCCGCAGATCCCGAAAACACGTGGCTGAGCCGCGGTCCAAGGTACCGCATGCCCTACGAGTTTATCCGCGACAACCTGCTGGCCTCCAGCGGATTGCTGATCAATATGCTTGGCGGTCCTTCGGTAAAGCCATGGCAACCGGCTGGTATCTGGGAAGGTATTTCAACGGAAAAAACAGCCAACGCATTCAGGGGAGAATACAGCTATATCCCGGATACACTTCCCGAAAAACAGTTCAGGAGAAGTCTGTACACATACCAGCGCCGGACAATCCCGCCACCTACGCACCTGACCTTCGACGCACCCATGCGCGATAACTGCGAGGTTCGACGAACAAGGTCAAACACCCCGCTCCAGGCACTGGTTATGCTCAACGACAAGCAGGTACTGACCGCTGCGCGTGCGCTTGCGGCACGCCTCGCCGCTCAACCGGCCGATGCCGGAACACTGCTCCGCGACAGTTTCGCCAGAATCCTGACCAGAACACCATCGGGTTCCGAGCTGAAACCGCTGCTTCGGTTCTATGAGTCGGAAAGGGAAAGACTCGCCAAAGACCCCGGCGCGGTAAAATCGCTGCTCGGACAGGACGGAAATGCAGAACAGGCCGCCCTCGTACTGGCTATCACGCTCATTTACAATCTCGACGAAGCCGTCAATATATAATATGGAAGAACTGAATCACTACCTCAACCTGAACCGCCGGGCTTTTCTTCACCGCACGGCGATGGGTATTGGCGGAATGGCCCTGGGATCACTGCTGGGAAATGCATGCGGCTCCCAGGATGCCGCCACAGAGGCACTCCTCGCCAATCTGCCACACTTTGCCCCGAAAGCCAAAAGGGTGATTTACCTGTTCCAGAGCGGTGCCCCCTCTCAACTCGAGCTGTTCGACTGGAAACCCAAACTCCGCGAAATGCAGGGGGAAGAACTTCCCGCGAGCGTGCGCATGGGTCAACGACTGACCGGTATGACGGCCAATCAGGCCCGTTTCCCGCTCGCAGGTGCACGGGTTGACTTCAATCAGCACGGACAAAGCGGCAGCTGGTTCAGCGAACTCCTCCCCTATACAGCCGCTATCGCCGACGATCTGTGCGTTATCAAGACGATGCACACAGAGGCCATTAACCATGATCCGGCAGTAACATTCTTCCAGACTGGTCACCAGCAACCGGGCCGACCCGCCATCGGATCGTGGCTGAGCTACGGTCTGGGCAGCGAAAATGCCAATTTACCTGCTTTTGTCGTACTGCTCTCCCGTGGAAAAGGCAATATCCAGCCACTGGCATCCAGGGTGTGGGGAAGCGCATTCCTCCCAAGCCAGCACCAGGGTGTACAGTTCAGGGGCGGAGAGGATCCGGTGCTGTACCTGAGCGACCCGGAAGGGCTCGACAGCCTCAGCCGGCGAAAAATGCTCGACGCACTGGCCAAAATGAACCAGCAGCAACTCGAAGAATTCGGCGATCCGGAAATCAGCGCCCGGATCAGTCAGTACGAAATGGCATACCGGATGCAAACCTCTGTTCCCGACCTCACCGACCTCAGTGATGAACCTGACAGCACCTTCAGGCTGTACGGATCTGATGCCATGGTACCGGGCACCTATGCCGCTAACTGCCTGCTCGCCCGCCGGATGTGCGAGCGGGGGGTGCGTTTCGTTCAGCTCTACCACATGGGCTGGGATGCCCACTTCGACGTAACCGGAATGACAGGAAGACTGGCAAAGGATGTGGATCAGGCCTCGGCAGCACTCGTTACCGACCTCAAACAGCGGGGTCTGCTGGAAGACACCCTCGTAATCTGGGGCGGAGAATTCGGAAGAACCAATTACAGTCAGGGGCTCATGGACGAAAATTACGGCCGCGATCACCACCCCCGCTGCTTCACCGTCTGGATGGCAGGCGCAGGCGTAAAAGCGGGTATCACATACGGAGAAACCGACGAGTTCGGTTACAATATTGCCAAAGACCCCGTGCACGTTCACGACTTTCAGGCAACTCTCATGCACCTGTTCGGTATAGATCACGAACGGTTTGTTTTCCCTTACCAGGGCCGCCGCTTCAGGCTGACAGATATCAGCGGCAAAGTGGTTCCCGGCCTTTTAAGCTGATTTTTATGGATAGAAGAACTTTTCTGGCAAGCAGCCTCATCACTACTGCAGGTATGGCCGCGGGCCTGCCCGGCGACCCCGTCATCGGTCACGGAAACTTCAAATACCGCATCAATAACAACTGGTGCAGCGGTAACCCGCAGGAATATCCCGTTAAAAACTGCCACGAAATGGTCATTGATCACACCGGAAAGATCTATATGACCACCGACGATACGCGAAACAACATCGTCATTTTCAATAAAGACGGCAAAATCCTGGGCGCGTGGGGGCACGAGTACCCGGGCGCACACGGACTGACGCTCCACGACGAAAATGGCGAGGAGTTTCTGTATATCGCCGACTACGAGCGACATCAGGTCATCAAAACCAGACTCGACGGAACGGTAGTCAGATCCTTCGAGTGGCCTGCCGATGCCGGTGTGTATGGATCCCAGACCGAATTCAAACCCACTGAAACAGCCATAGCACCCAACGGCGATGTCGTGGTGGCCGATGGATACGGCAAAAACTACATTATTCAGTACGGGCAGGATGGCCGTGTCAAAAAGGTTTTCGGAGGTCCCGAACACCTGAAAAATGCGCACGGAATCGCGCTCGACAAGCGAAACAAGGCCAATCCGCAGTGGCTCGTCACGTCCCGGGCAGATAACAAACTCAAAATATTTGATCTGAATGGCAGTGTAACGGGCTCCGTGGATCTTCCCGGTGCCTATATATGCCGGCCTGTGGTTCACGGGAACGAAGTATATTTTGCTGTACTGATCAGCAAACTTCCCTGGGACAGTCAGTCAGGTTTCGTGCTGATTTTGAATGAAAACAACCGTCCAGTATCTGCTCCGGGCGGCAGCAGTCCCATTTTCAAGGCAGATGGAACGCTGGAACCGCTGTATCAGACTGTTCAGGTTTTCAAACACCCGCACGATGTGCTGGTTGACAGGGATGGCAATATATATGTAACTCAGTGGAACAGTGGCAGCGTTTACCCCTACAGACTGGAGCGCGTTTGAATATGAATCATCTTCTGAAGGTAATACTGGTGCTTTTGCCCGGTACAGTTGTATCGCAGTCATTCCGCCTGGCGCCACCCCGTATTTATGTGGAAAGCAGGTTTTTCACTGATTCCGTAAAGGTCGGATTCGGCTTTGAAATGGAAGGTTCCAGTATTTTTTACAAGCTGGAAGGAAAAAACAACTCAAACGGATTTCAGCATTATACCGGACCGATAACTGTAAAACACACATCCGATCTGAAAGCTTATGCCATACACCCCGATTTCTGGTCGAGTGAAATGGCAGGGATACACCTGACTGAAGCCGGTCAGGTGCTGAAAAACGGTACGCTGACCCCCGCGCCGGACAAACAATACCCCGGCAGCGGCGCCAGAACACTGTTTGATCTGAAGTCGGGCGGTGATGACCTGCGCGACGGCAAGTGGATTGCCTTTCAGGGTGATACTGTCATATTTGATGCTGTTCTGAACGGCAAACCGAAACTGAGGCGTGTTGTGATCAGTTCCATGGCCAACTTCGGCTCCTGGGTGCTTCCTCCCCGTGAAATTTATGTTCAAACCAGAGACGCAAAAGGCCAGTGGCGCAACAGGGCCCGCTGGACGGCCACTGCCACTGAACTGGCAGATATGCAGCGCCTGCCGGGCCCCTGGATGAAATCCCTGAAACTGACAGCGTCCCGTACAGATGCTGTCAGAATACGAATAGTCCCGTTTGGCAAACTGCCGGAGGAGCATCCGGGAGCAGGCAATCAGGCATGGCTCTTTCTTGATGAAATTCTGTTCCAGTAGTATTATCAACCAACTCATCCCGACACTGTGAATCCTGGCTCAATCACTGCACACCTGCACCCCCTGCTTGTTCACCTGCCCATTGGTATCCTGCTGGCAGCATTTGCCCTCGAATGTCTGGTCTGGTGGAAAGGACGAGATGATCTCCGTCCCGCCATACAGCTTTCAGTCGTGCTGGGGGCCGTATCTGCCGCGTTGAGCGCGCTCAGTGGCTGGCTGTTGTTCAGAGAAGGTGGTTACGATGAATCCGTTGCCACCCCACACCAGTACTGGGGCTTTTTTACTGCAGGCATTTTTATATTGCTGGCATGGTTAAAACAGGATAAATGGCGACTTCCGGTGTTTGTTGCCGGAGTGGCAGGCCTGATTGTCACCGGTCATTACGGAGGTACACTTACCCATGGCGCAGGATACCTGTTCGGCAATGCTGAAACGGGTACACAGGCTGCCGATGCGAATACGGCGCCAGTTCAGCGTGAGTTGAGTCCGGAAACCAAGGTATTTGAAGAGCTTGTCATGCCCGTTCTGCGGTCAAAATGTGTGTCGTGCCACAAACCTGAAAAAAAGAAGGGCGGACTGGTGCTGTCCACCCCGGAAGGACTGATGGCAGGCGGCGAAAGCGGGCCAGCCATTGTACCGGGCAATCCGGAAAAAAGTGAATTGCTCAAACGGGTTCATCTGCCCGGTGATCACGACGACCACATGCCGCCAAAGGGCAGACCTCAACTCACACAGATCGAAACACAGCTCATTGAATGGTGGATCACCGGCGGAGCAGACCTGAACGCCACCGTGGCAGAGAAGCCCCTGCCCGACAACCTGAAAAGTGCTTTTAGTCCGCGTACACAACAGGAAGTACGCGCCAATCCTGTGTTTGACAAGAAAGTGAGTCCGGCCAGCGAAAATGCCATCAAAAAATTACGCGCGCTCCGACTGAGTGTGAACACTTTCGGGGAGGGGCAACCGTGGCTTGTTGTTTCATTTGCCGGCATCAAAGAGACAGATCAGGAACGCCTTGGTGCACTCGGTGGTGTGAAGGAACAACTACTCGATCTGGATATTTCGCACACCAGCGTACAGGACCGGGTGTTGCAGGGACTGGAATTTCCCAATCTGGTTCGACTGAACCTCTCGCATACAAACGCAGCAGCGGGTATCGCTTCCATGATCAGCCATTCACCATTTCTGGAAGTACTTAACCTCACCAATACAAAAGCCGACCAGTCTGTGGAAAGCGCGTTCGGCAGTCTGCCATATCTCAGGAAAGTATATATCTGGGAAACAGCCATCCCTGCTGAAACCGTTGATCAGTGGAAGAAGAAGTATCCGGGTATCTCGTTTGAGACCGGAATAGCCATGGACAATGCGGAACAAATGGCACTGAAAACACCCGAACTGAAATTCGGAAGATCGTTTTTTGACGATACCGCCCATATTGATCTGGCATTCCCGTTCAAGGGGGTGAACATTCATTACACCCTCGAGGAGGCCGACACGCCGTCGCTGCAATCGCCCAGATACATCGGAACGATTGTGATAGACAAGACCACGCATGTGCGCGCGTTCGCAGCGCGCGAGGGGTGGAAAAACTCGACTGTGGTGGATGCTGTGCTGGTAAAGAAAAAATACACCCTGACCGGCTCGTCCATACAACCTGCCCCATCGCCCAAATATCCGGCGAAAGGTGGCACCTCGCTTGTTGACGGCAAAATATCCGACGTGCAGAGTGCCGATACCTGGCTGGGATATGAAGGCGAGCACCTTACGGCTACCCTCGATCTCGGAACGGTGAAAAGCGTGGAAAAAGTGTTTGTTCACTGTCTGGAAAACAATCCGTCGTGGATATTCAAACCCACCGGAATACAGGTATTCACCTCCGCCGACGGCAAACAGTTCGTGTCACAGGGATCACAGAAATACACTCAAAACACCGGGATGGGCGAACAAAAAGTGCATTTGCTTGGTTTTAATCTGCCAGCAACCGCGAATGCCCGGTACGTAAAGGTAAAAGTGGAAAGTCTGCTTAAAAACCCGTCGTGGCACCCGGGCAAGGGCGAGAAATGCTGGATTTTTGTTGATGAAATGATGGTGGAATAACATGCCCTGTGATCCTCCTGATTAACCGCTTGCCCTGACATGAAAGTAGTAGTTGCAATCAGTGGATCCTCCGGCGCCGTTTACGCCAAAGTACTGCTCGACAAACTGTCGGCACTCAGCCGGCAAGCAGAAGCCGTTGGTGTAGTAATGTCAGAGAATGCACGCATTAACTGGGAGCTTGAAGTCGGATCTTTCAATCAGGAAGAGTACCCTTTCACTTTTTACAGCAACAAGGATTTCTATGCTCCGTTCGCTTCGGGTTCGGCGAGATACGGCGTGATGCTGGTTTGCCCGTGTTCAATGGGAATGCTGGGGCGAATTGCCACCGGTATCAGTAACGACCTCATTACAAGGGCAGCAGACGTAATTTTGAAAGAAAGGCGCAAACTTATACTGGTTACCAGAGATACACCGCTCAGTCTGATACACATTAATAACATGAAGACCGTGACAGAAGCCGGTGGAATCATCGCTCCGGCTTGTCCCTCATTTTACTCAAAGCCTGCTACCATCGAGGATGTGGCTGCCACCGTAGTGGACAGAGTACTCGATCTGGCTGGATTTGAGCTGAATACCTATCGGTGGAGCGAGTAAATCGCCTTATCTTGGCGTCATGAACTTTCTGCCGGCATTTTTGAGAGCATTCAGAATTCCCAATCTGGTGATGGTTTGGGTAACCATGTACCTGCCATACTGGTATATACTGAGACCTGCCATACTGAAAGGTGGAGGTATACCGCTGCTCACCGTCCCGGTATTCAATCTGATCGGGGCTGCGACAGTAATCACCACCCTCGCCGGTTATGTGCTGAACGACTGGTTCGACCGTGAAATTGATATGATCAACAAGCCCGCGAGGGTATTTTGGGGTAAATACCTGGCACCGGGAACAGCCCTGCTGTTCTATGCAGCACTGGTAACTACCGTGCACGTCATGGCTGTTTTCATTGATCAGGCTTTGAATCCGGGCAATCACTGGCCCTTGTGGCTGTTTCCGGGCGTTTCGTTTTTGCTGTTCATGTATGCCTGGAAACTGAAGTGCACACCGGTGGCAGGCAACCTGCTGGTGTCATTTCTGTGCGCGCTCGTACCGGTAATTACACTATTGCCCGAGGAGCGTACGCGACTGATAACCGGTTTCAACGCGCCGGAACTGATGGAATCCGCCGAATCACTGGTTTGGATTTATGGATTTTTTGCTTTTATATTCAACTACCTGCGGGAGCAGGTGAAAGACCTGGAAGACTTTTCAGGCGATGCAGCCTGCGGATGTAATACACTGGCAGTCATCAAAGGCAGGGCATTTGCCCGAAAACCGGCAGTAATTACAGGCGTACTGGTGACGGTGCTGACGGGTGTACTCATCAAATACTGGTCAGAAACAGCTGCACCGCTTTGGCAGATACAGGCCGGAGTGGTTGTCCTGTTGCTGCCGGCAGCTGTCGTAACTGTTTTACTCGCTTTCGCGCGCACCTCTGCGCACTACGCGTACGCGAGCGCGCTCATAAAGATTATCATGTTTTCAGGAACGATACTGCTGATCCGGTTCTGAAGAGCCTTTTATTCATCCCAGTCATATACATCCTTGAACGTATCCAGTTCCCGGCGTTCCTTCTTGGTGGGTCGGCCGCTCCCCCTTTCTCTTTTTTCGGCAGCAGGCGCGCCGTTATGGAACCAGGCATTATACTTGTTCTTCTCCTCTGTCGGGGTTATATCTTCGTAACAGGTGACGGCAATCGGGGCCCCTACCCGTTTCTCGATGAGCGCAAGTACCCTGAATTCAAAACTGAATCCCTCCTTTTTCACTGTTATCACATCACCCTCTGCGACGAGATGGGAAGGTTTGACCGGCGATTCGCCGATTCGCACCTTCCCACCCTTGCAGGCATCGGTAGCAACAGTACGGCTCTTGAAAATTCTTACACTCCAGAGCCATTTATCTACCCGGACCTTGTTCATTTTTTCTCCCAGATATTGCTGTCTCTGTTTACATCGGCCATTCTGCCCGACGGATCAATCTCGATTCTGGCGATTTTTTTCAATTTTGAAGGAATTTCAAACACATATTCCGGATCTACCCAGCGATGGTCGGGCAGCAGCGTGCGCTCCAGTGTGCCCTCCCTCGGTTTTTCACCGCGCATACTCTCCAGTGGTGCGTAGAACATCTCCTGATCGCCATTATTATAGGTAACCAGAATATCCAGGGGCATTCCCATCCTTCCGGCGCGCTCAATTACCACGCGGGTACTTTTCCCTTCACCGGTTTCAACAGATTTTATGCCATAATCAACCGTGTTAAGGGTATTTACCCAATCTTCCTTGTACCAGTCGAGCTCCAGACCGCTTTCTTTTTCAAAAACCCTGATACAGTCGTTTACATTCGGATGTTTGAACTTCCAGGTATTGAAATAGGATAGCAGTCCGCGGTCGAAGGCAGGTTTTCCGATGACATATTCCAGTTGGTGCAGGAACACCGCCCCTTTTACATAGGCGGCGATGGAATAGGCAAAATTGGTATTGAAGTGATCTGCGTGCGTAGTCAAAGGTTCTTCTTTTCCGCTGGCTGCCAGGCGGAAATAAGTGGCATAGTTCCCTTCGAACGGATAAGGATCAGGTTCTCTGCCGGGCAATACACCCTCCCTGGCGAGTTCATTTTCCACCACCGTTTCACCGTAGGAAGTGAAGCCCTCATCCATCCAGGCATAGAGACTTTCATTGGTGCCCAGAATCATCTGGTACCAGGAGTGCAGTTGCTCGTGAATAGCCACACCGGCGAGCGAATTGAGCGGCCTGTCGCCGGTAATAAGCGTAGCGAGGGGGTACTCCATACCGCCATCACCACCCTGTATAAATGAGTATTCGTTGTAAGGGTACTTTCCGAACCGTTCGTTCATAATGTTACGGGCCCTGTTCATAACAGCAGGAAGCTGGCCCCAGGCCTCGTCGTACCCCTTTCCCTTCTGCCAGAAAAAGCGCATAATGCTTCCGTCATCGGCTTTGAGTACCGACTGGGTATAATCAGGATCAGCAGCCCAGGCGAAGTCATGGACATTGGGCGTTTTGAAATGCCAGGTCAGTTTTTCACCTGAGGGCCTGTTTACAGTCATTCCGGACGTTTCGTAACCGTACCCGACTTGTTCAGGATTTTGCAAATAACCGCCAGCGGCCACCACATAATTTCTGTCAATGGCAATTTTTACATCAAAATCGCCCCAAACACCGTAAAATTCACGGGCTACATACGGATTGGAGTGCCAGCCCTGATAATCATATTCACACAGTTTGGGATACCATTGCGTCATGGAGAGCTCGATGCCCTCTTTACTGTCGCGGCCGCTCCTCCTGATTTGCAGTGGTACCTGGGCATCCCATTCCAGTTCAAAAGTAACCGTCGAATTGGCAGCAACAGGCATTTCGGCGAGATTCACCTCGAGAATAGTTTCATTCTCGAAGTATGGCACCGGTTTCCCGTTCATTTTCAGGGATGAAACACGAATCCATCCGGTTTCATCCGGTTTCAGTCTGGAAATACGGCTTCCCACCCTCGGATCGGCATCTGCAATAGTTCTGGAGCGTACATCCATCATACTGCCGGGCTTGAAAGCGTTGAAGTACAGGTGGAAAAAAGCCTTGTTGAGTACATCCGGGCTGTTGTTGGTGTAATCGAGTTTCATAGTGCCGCGGTACTGGTTTTTTGCGGCGTCCACGTCAATATTCATCTGATAATTGGCGCGCTGCTGCCAGCGGTCGGGCTGCGAAAAAAGAGCAGCCGGAAAAGCGGAGAGCAGCAGAAACAAGAAGCTGTAAAATCTCATAAGTATGTCAGTTTGCTTCAGAAATGTGCGAAAAGAGCGCAATAATACGCCAACAATAAGCATTGTTAACTGTTTTTTGGAAAAACAGCGCAAAGCGACACCTGTTCGCCCTATCTTTGCTCCGAAATCGGAAAATAACGTACGATGAAACTTCGACTCGCCCTCTCTCTTATAGCCATTGCTGTCCTGACCAGACTGTCGCTCAACCTGCTCCCGCTCCCGCCATACAACTTCTCGCCCATCGCTGCTATCGGACTGTTCGGAGCGGCGGCGTTCAACCGGAAGTTTCTGGCACTTGGTGTACCGTTTGCGGCACTATTCCTTAGCGATCTGTTCCTGAACAATGTTATTTACAGCGAATTTTACTCCGGTTTCACCTTTTTTACCTCCGGATGGATTTATGCTGCGTTTGGCATGGTCGTGCTGCTCGGACTGCTGTTCATCAGGAACACCATGAAGCCCGGCAGCATTGCGATGGCCAGCCTCGCAGGCTCACTGGTATTCTTTCTGGTAACCAACTTTTCTGTTTGGTACGGAAGCACTTTTTATCCGCAGAATACTGCCGGTCTGATTGCCTGCTATACTGCCGGATTGCCTTTCCTGGGCAATACAGTTTTGGGTGATCTGTTTTTTAACGGAGTGCTGTTTGGTGCCTGGTTCTGGATCCTGAACCGGAAATACGCCGCCCATAAAATCTAGGAAATGCAAACAAGAGACTTGTCGCCCAAAAAAGTGTCAGAGAGCCGCACGGTCATGACAGAAATGATTATGCCCAACGATACCAATCCGATGAACAATCTGATGGGCGGCTACCTGATGCGCTGGATGGACATCGCGTGCGCGGTGTGCGCTGGAAGACACTGCGAGGCGCATGTTGTCACCGCTGCGGTTGACCATATTTCCTTTCAGAACCCGATTCGCCTTGGCGATGTGATTACGCTGGAAGCCCGCGTAACCAGGGCCTTCAACACCTCCGTGGAGATATTTGTCGAAGTCTTTGCTAACGACCTGAAAGGACAAAATGCGCGGCGCTGCAACCACGCCTACTTCACTTTCGTTGCACTGGACGACGACCGGAAAACACCCATTCCGGTGGCTCCTGTAGCTCCTCTGTCCGCGGAGGAGCAAAATTTGTACGAGAGTGCTGCCCGCAGAAGGGAACTGCGGCTCATCCTCTCCGGGCGCATCAAACCGAAAGAAGCCACCGAAGTACGCAAGTTTTTTGCAGAACTGGACGGATAAAGCACAGTCTGAATACAATGGCAGTCCATTATTTTTTCCTGCTGTTTATTACCGGAAAGCCCGGGATAACAACCGTTATATAAGTCAAAGCCACCTGTCGGTATTTCCCCCTTGCGCCGAACAGACATATAGCATAATTTTGCAATGCAATTTCACTCAGATACCGGGCACGATGATTCCGAAAAAGAATCATCCGGGCACTTGCGAATCATGAAGCTGGAATAGATCGTCGTTTGCCTCTCGAAAAAAATTGAAAAAATTAAAAAAAATTGCGAACAAAGTTTGCAGGGTCGAAAAAGTCCGATAATTTTGTGACATCAAATTTTTTGATTGAGAGAATTTACTTTCCGAAAGTAAATTTCGACGATAAAGGTTTAAAATGAAGCGTGTTTTGATGACGTCCTCCTCCGAAAATGTTCGGAGGGGGACATTTTTTTTGTACCCTGTTCCTGTAATCTCAAATGACCGGCATGTCTGAAAAAAAAGCACTTCATCTGCAGCCCTTACTCGTTCGTTCCGTAGCCGAAGCGCTGTTCTCGATATTCTGTGAGCAGAGGTATGCAGACAAGGTCATTGAATACACCCTGCGTAATAATAAAAAAGCGGGAAGCCGCGACAGGGCATTTATTGCCGAAACCACCTATGAAATCGTCAGATACTACCGGCTTTATACAGAGCTGCTGGGCAGACAGCCCGGGAGCGTATGGGATTTCTGGCAAATATGTGGTATCCACTTCATCGTTACCCGGGAGCAGCCTTTACCCGGTTTTCAGGAGTTTTCACGGCTCGACTATCGCCGGATCCTTGATGATTACGACAAACTGAAGCGCAACCGGGCACTCCGCGAAAGCATACCGGAATGGCTCGATGCACTGGGCCGGGAAGAGCTGGGGGAAAAATGGGAAGAGACGGTTCACGCACTGAATCAGCCTGCCCGGGTTGTACTGCGGACAAACCGACTGAAAACTGAACGGAAACAACTGCAGGAAAAGCTCGCTGCCGAACAAATCTTTTGCGAACAGGCCGGTAGTGGAGATGCACTGGTGCTCAGCCAGCGAAAAAACGTCTTTCAGTCAGAGGCTTTCAAAAAGGGAATGTTCGAGGTACAGGATTACAGCAGTCAGCTTGTTGCTCCCCTGCTGGCTCCCGAACCGGGCATGAGGGTGGTGGATGCGTGCGCAGGCGGAGGCGGGAAAACTCTCCATCTGGCCGCTCTGATGCAGAACAAGGGCCTTATTATTGCCATGGATACCCTTGAATGGAAACTGGACGCCCTGCGCCTGCGGGCGCGGCGCGCGGGCGCAACCAATATTGAAACGAGGGTCATCGAAAATAACAAGGTCATCAAACGTCTGTATGGCACCGCAGACCGTTTACTGCTGGACGTGCCTTGCACAGGACTGGGAGTACTCAGGCGGAATCCGGACACCAAATGGAAACTTTCCCCGGAACAGGTGACCGAACTGGAGAAAACACAACAGACCATACTGCAGTCGTACAGCCCGATACTCAAGTCGGGCGGCAGGATGGTATATGCCACCTGCAGCATTCTGCCTTCCGAAAACAGCGCACAGGTAAGGAAATTTCTCCAATCGGAAGCCGGCAAAGACTTCACCCTGCTGGAAGAACACAGCATTCTGCCGCAGGATGACGGGTTCGACGGATTCTATGTCGCCCTGCTGGGCAGGTCCTGAACGCTCCGTCAGGACATTCGTCCGATGGCACAGCTCACATACGACTTTGCCTTTCTTCCAACCGTATTGTCATCGCCTTCGGGCGGATAACCTGCCCCGGCAAGCGCCAGCCTGTATTTGTCTGCCGGCTGCTCGTCAGGCGTCGTGAAAGTGACACTGGCGTCCTCCAGTGAAACAGACACATCGGACACCTCGGGGAATGACTCCATCAGGTGCACTATACTCTTCACGCATCCGCCGCACTTCAGGTTCTGAATGACGATCGTTTCCTTTTTCATGGGTACAATATTCTCTGCAAAGTTCGGGGCAGATCAGAGACCCCGCATATGATATGCATCGCCCCCGTGAGCGACCAAAGTCATTGAGTCCCCCCCGGAAATACCTCCATTTTTGTGGCATCAATTCATCAGACAAACCTGATTGCCATGAAAAAACAACTGTATAGTCCGATTTTCGCGCTGCTGTGTATCCTGTTTCCCCTGAGCGCTTTCACCCAAAATACCGGGGAGAAGCGACAGCGCGACAAACCCCTGATTATTTCCGTATTCAATGGTTGACGCACTGATGAAGGAATAAAGATAAAAGTCACCCCCCACCCTGACGTTCGTCATACGCTAAAAAACAGCATTTGGGCCACCTTGTGCCCGATTTCAAAACAAAACAAACCTATCGGGTGAATATGAAGATAATGCTCTTCCTGATTCTCGTGAGTCTTACAGTGGCGGCAGGTTTTCTGCTTGCTTACCTGTTTGCGGCCCGAAACGGACAGTTCGACGACGATCACACACCGGCCATCCGGATGCTTTTCGATGACGATATTCCGTCTGCAGTTAAACAAGATGAAGATCTAAAGCCTTCCTTATGAGTAATGTTCAACAATTTCAGTACGACAACAAAATAGTCCGCGCCTTCGGTGTCGCCTCTTTTGTTTTTGGCGTGGTGGGTATGTTGGTGGGCCTGATTATCGCCCTCCAGCTCATCTATCCGTCTCTCAACTTCGGGCCCTGGCTTACCTTCGGCCGCCTTCGTCCGCTCCACACCAATGCGGTTATTTTCGCATTTGTGGGTAACGGTATTTTTATGGGTGTTTACTACTCGCTGCAGCGGTTGCTCAAGGCGAGGATGTGGAGTGACACGCTTTCCTGGATTCACTTCTGGGGCTGGCAGGTTGTCATCCTGCTGGCGGCGATTACGCTGCCGCTCGGTCTGACCACCAGCGGCGAGTACTCGGAGCTGATTTGGCCACTCGACATCCTGATTACGCTGGTTTGGGTAGTATTCGGGGTAAACATGTTTGGAACGATTCTCACACGCCGTGAAAATCACCTGTATGTGGCAATTTGGTTCTACATAGCCACCTGGGTGACCGTTGCTGTTCTGCACATCGTTCGCAGTCTCGAAATCCCGGTAACTCTCACGCAGAGCTATCCGATATTTTCGGGGGTTCAGGAAGCACTGGTACAATGGTGGTACGGTCACAATGCGGTGGCATTCTTCCTCACCACGCCCTATTTGGGTATGATGTACTACTTCCTGCCCAAAGCTGCCAACAGGCCGGTTTTCTCCTATAAACTGTCCATTATTCACTTCTGGGCACTCATTTTCATCTATATCTGGGCCGGACCGCACCACCTGCTGTACTCTACCCTGCCCGACTGGGTTCAGTCGCTCGGTACAGTATTCAGTATCATGCTGATTGCTCCGTCGTGGGGTGGCATGCTGAACGGTCTGCTCACGCTTCGCGGTGCCTGGGACCGCGTCCGCCAGGATCCGGTGCTCAAATTTATGGTTGTGGCTGTCACAGCATACGGTATGGCCACTTTTGAGGGCCCGATGCTGTCCATCAAGTCAGTAAATGCAATCAGTCACTTTACCGACTGGACCATCGCGCACGTACACGTGGGCGCGCTGGGCTGGAACGGCTTCCTGACTTTTGGTGCACTCTACTGGCTGTGGCCACGCCTGTACAAGACACAGTTATATTCTGTAAAACTGGCCAATATGCACTTCTGGCTGGGCACACTGGGTATCATCATCTATGCTGTTCCGCTCTACTGGGCCGGCTGGACGCAGGCCCTGATGTGGAAAGAATTCACTCCGGAGGGTACACTCGCATGGGGTAACTTCCTCGATACCGTCACCCAGATTGTTCCGATGTATGCCATGCGCGCAGTGGGCGGAACACTCTTCTTCGTTGGTGTATTACTGGGTGTTTACAACCTGATAAAAACCGCTGGTCAGGGGTCTTTCGTTGCCAATGAGGCCGCCGAAGCACCGGCACGGGAGGCGCACCACACCTCTTCCGGTGAACACTGGCACCGCTGGGTTGAAATCCGTCCGATGCAAATGCTGCTGTGGAGCACGATTATGATTTCAGTAGGAGGTATCGTTCAGATTATCCCGATGGTCTTTGTGGACAGTCAGGTTCCGAAAATATCCACCGTGAAGCCATATACCCCGCTGGAGCTGACCGGCCGCGACATATACATCCGTGAGGGCTGTGTGGGTTGTCACTCCCAGATGATTCGTCCGTTCCGTTCAGAGACTGAGCGCTATGGTGAATACTCCAAATCCGGAGAGTACATCTACGATCGTCCTTTCCTGTGGGGAAGCAAACGCACAGGTCCGGATCTCTGGCGCGAAGGTGGCAAGTACCCCGACAGCTGGCACTTCAACCACATGATAGAGCCTACGTCCATGTCGCCGGGGTCCATTATGCCGGCTTATCCGCACCTTGCCGACAATCAGCTGGATCTGACAGGACTGCCGGGCAAAATTGAGGCGCTCAAGACCCTTGGCACCCCGTATTCGCGCGATTTTGAGAAGTATGCAATTCAGAATGCGCAAGAACAGGCATTGAAAGTAGCCAAAAATCTGGCAGATCAGGGTGTAAAAGACTCCGGTCTGGAGAACAAAGAGATTGTGGCCCTGATTGCCTACCTGCAACGCCTCGGCACCGACATCAAAGCAACCAAATAATAAAGCACCCGGTTTCTCCGGTATCCGGACTATTGAGCCGGATACCGGGATACCATAAAACTGTCACACATGTACAAATACTTGCTTCAGTCAGTAGAGGGAATCCAGTGGTTTGGGATTGTCACCCTCCTGTTGTTCTTCGGCACATTTTGCGCGGCCATCATCCGCATTATGGTGACCAGCAAAAAGCAGATTGATTACATGTCCAACCTTCCGTTGGAAGATTAATTCAACTAAAATTGATTCCTTCAAGATATGAAAGCACGGAACCATAAACGCCTCCTTATGATGTTGCCGGCGGCTCTGGTGGCCGGGATTGCCTTTGCACAGGCTCCTGCTGCTGCCGCTCCGGTATCTGCTGCTGCAGCCGAATTCAGCAATATCATGACCGCCGGTATCGGCATAGTGGCCATTGTCCTGCTCGCAGCCGCTCTTCTAACCATAGGCAGAGCGAACAGAATGCTGGCCAAGCGACTTCTTCAGCTGGAAGCCGCCAAAAGGGGTATTGAACTGCCCGAAGAAGTTGAAAAGATAGAACTTGAGCAGGAAGACTTTTTCACGCGCATGCGCAAGCGCTACTGGGAAGACCCGGTACCTATCGAAAAAGAGGGTGATATCCTGCTCGAACACGCTCACGACGGCATTCGGGAGCTCGACAACCGCCTCCCTCCCTGGTGGGTAAACATGTTCGTTGTCACCATTATCTGGGCCGGCGGATATATGTACTACTACCACTTCGGCGGTAGCGGACCATCTTCTTCCGAAGAGTACAAAACTGAGATGGAAATTGCTAAAAAGCAAAAGGCCATGGCACTTGCAGGCAAAACAGAAGCTGTCAACGAAGAAAGTGTGACGGCACTGACAGACGCGTCAGCGCTGGCCGACGGTGAAGCTACTTACAAGGGGGTATGCGCAGCCTGTCACGGCCAGAAGGGCGAGGGTGGCGTAGGTCCGAATATGACCGACGAATACTGGATCCACGGCGGTGGCATCAAAAATGTATTCAAGACCATTAAATATGGTGTACCGGAAAAAGGTATGATAGCCTGGCAATCGCAACTGAAACCCTCTGACATGCAGAAGGTAGCCAGCTACATCCTCACGCTGAAGGGTACCAATCCGCCCAATGCCAAAGCTCCGCAGGGAGATATCTGGAAAGACGAGAATGCTGCCTCAAAGGCAACTACCCCGGCAACATCCGGCAAGTAATTTACTATGGAAAATAACAACCTCAACCCCGAAATCGGGGATTCAGAAGAATATCGCGATCATATTGCCACGGTTGACAAATCGGGCAAGCGGATATGGTTGTATCCAAAAAAACCCGGCGGGCGTTTTTATAACGCCCGCATTTGGGTTAGCTGGATATTTCTGCTGCTGTTCCTCGTTGTGCCGTTTATCAAGGTAAACGGCGAGCAATTCCTCCAGTTCAACATCCTGGAACGCCGTTTTATGCTCTTCGGCTTATTGTTTACCCCCCAGGATTTCCACCTTTTCGTACTGGCGATGATCACTTTCATCGTCTTTATCATTTTATTCACCGTTGTATATGGCAGGTTATTTTGTGGATGGGTTTGTCCGCAAACTGTCTTTATGGAAATGTTCTTCCGGCGGATCGAATACTGGATTGAAGGCGATGCCGGTGAACAAAGAAAACTGGATCTGAGCGACTGGACTCCTGAAAAAATCAGAAAAAAAGCGCTTAAACACGGCATATTTTTCGCCATCTCAGTCGTGGTATCCAACTACTTCCTGGCGTACATCATCGGAATGGATCACGTCATCCAGATTATTCTGGAACCTGTTTCCAGACACGTTCCGGGATTCTTTGCCATGATTGTATTTTCCGGACTGTTCTACTTTGTGTTTGCGCGCCTGCGCGAGCAGGTGTGTACCACCATTTGCCCGTATGGCCGACTTCAGGGTGTACTGCTGGTGAAAGACTCTATCGTGGTGGCATACGACCACAAAAGAGGCGAACCACGCGGAAAACGCAAAAAAACGGGCAACCCCGTTGATCTCGTTCGACAACAGGTAGCAGAGGCATCTGCCAGCTCGCAGGGCGACTGCATTGACTGCGGCCTGTGCATCAGGGTGTGCCCTACCGGTATTGATATCCGAAACGGTACGCAACTGGAATGTACCAACTGCACCGCCTGTATTGATGCCTGCGATGATATCATGGACAAGGTCAACAAGCCTCACGGACTCATCCGCTATGACTCCATGACAGGTATTGAGACATCCAGCAGAAAATTGTTTACTCCACGGGTATATGCCTACACGGCCGTGCTTGTCGTGCTCCTGACGCTCGACGTATTCCTGATTGCCAAACGCGGAGTAATGGAAAGTATTATCCTTCGCGCTCCCGGACAGACTTACCAGCAGAAGGATGAGACACACCTGACCAACCTCTACAACTACATACTGATTAACAAGACTTCACAGGAACTTCCGATACAACTGAAAGTCAAAAATGAGGCCGGTGTGATTCAGTTTATAGGCAATGAACCATCGTCTATCCCCAAGGGAGGAAAAACCGAGGGCACATTCTTCATTGAAATGGCTTCAGACAAGGTAACAGGCCGCAAAACACCGGTTGAAATTGAGGTGATGTCGAACGGCAAGGTAATTGACAAAGTTAAAACCAATTTCATGGGACCGGGGCGATGACGCTCCGGGGGGGGTGTATGCGGCGACTGTATCCAGCCCCCGCCCGATGAAAACAATTTCGCAACAAAATCATCTGTAACATTATGAAAATGAATTGGGGAACCGGTATTGCACTGGTATATGTCACTTTCGCCGTTTCCATGGTAGGTGTGGTTTTTGCCTCCAGAAAACACGATCCCGGACTGGTTCAGAAGGACTATTACGAACTGGATTTGAACTATCAGGATCGCCTTGAGAGAAAACAAAACACAGAAGAACTGCCTGTAAAACCGGAAGTGAAATATGATGGCGGGAATCATTCCATCACGGTCTCCTTTCCTGAAAATATGGAAAACGCTGTCGGAATGGCCAAATTCTACCGCTCTACTACTACCACCGACGACTTTACAGTGTCATTCAGCGATGGAAAGACACTGGTACAAGACGCTTCAGGACTTTCATCCGGAAGATGGCACATAGAAATTGAGTGGAAGGCCGGAGATACTCCCTACTTTTGGGAGTCCTCTTTTTTCGTCGCTGAATAATGATTTCTTTTCAGGTAGTGAGTTCTGCCCTGCTGCTCGGCCTCGCTGGCAGTCTTCACTGTGCCGGTATGTGCGGGCCGCTGATTCTCGCCATGCCATTCCATACAAAAGGTGGTAGCGGCGGTTGGAGGCATCTGCTGGTTTACCACACCGGTAGAATACTCGTTTATGCACTTCTCGGCATATTGATTGGAATGATTGGCAAAGGCGTGGCCATTGCCGGCATTCAGAAGGGTCTCTCCCTTGCAGCCGGCTTTTTTCTGATTATTATGGCTTTTATGATGTGGCGGTTCGAGATTCTCATCGCTTCCATACCCGGATTTGCACGCTACACCGGTGCCGTTCAGCGCATGATTGGCAAAGCGATGGGAAAACAGGGCTACCAGACCACCCTGTCGCTGGGTGCACTGAACGGACTGTTGCCCTGCGGACTCGTTTACGGGGCGCTGGCGGGGGCCATTTCCACCATGGAGGCAGCCGGAGGAGGGTTATTCATGCTGCTTTTCGGTGCCGGAACACTGCCCATGCTGCTGACAGTCAGTCTGCTCGGCAACAAAGCCGGAAATCAGCTCAGAAAAAAACTGGGAATAGTGCAGCCGCTGCTGATGATTATTGCAGGGTCACTGCTTGTCATGCGCGGTTTACATCTGGACTTGTCGCTGTTCGAGTCGGCTGTACCCAGAGCCGGGTACGAATGTCACTGAGGTCACTCGCCTTTCTGCGACAATACCACCATCAGAACACCTTGTTCCGGACTCACCACCTTGTCAACACGCACAAATACGCCGGGCTCTACTTCCCTGTCCTCTCCCAGCTTCATATCACCCCGCATTTGTTCGATTACATCGCCCCACGCCTGCAGTGCCGCCTGCTTTTCGGAAAAGGAACTCAGGAAAACAAACTGACGAGAGGCTTCCCTGAGCCAGAGCGAGTCGGGCATGGAGGCGAAATTGCCCGGTACGGTAAAACGGAACTCCTGACGGGTATCGGCACAAACATCCTGGGTTATTTCCAGTAAAATCCCCCTGTCCAGCTCCATCGTTTCGAGTGAGCGGGAACCATCCTGCTGGTACTGGTAACTGAGGATATGCGGAAGGCCCGCTTCAAATACGGGAGCAGGTTTATATTTGCACGATGGTTTGCGCTGGCAGGCTGAAGCAAGCGCCAGCAAACACAACGCGAGATAAAGATGACGGGTATGAACGCTCATTTTTGTTGCAAAAGTAAAACATATCACGCTGATGACCAAAATAGGCCTGCTCTCCGACACACACAGCGAACTCGACGAACGCATATACAGGCATTTTGCCGAATGTGACGAAGTATGGCATGCGGGCGACTTCGGCAGCCTGGATCTCGTCAACAGACTTCAGAATTTCAAGCCGCTCCGGGGTGTTTACGGCAATATAGACGACGCCCGGATCAGGGCACTGTTTCCCCTCGATCTTTGCTTCGATTGCGACGGGGTACCCGTGTTTATGACCCATATCGGCGGATATCCGGGAAAATACAACCCCAGAGTAAAAAAATTGCTGCAGGAAAATCCGCCGGTTAACGGACTCTTCATCACCGGGCACTCGCATATACTCAAAGTGATGCCCGACCGGGAACTGCACTTCCTTCATATCAATCCGGGAGCATGCGGCAGTCAGGGCTGGCACAAGGTGAAAACACTGGTGCGGTTCACGCTCGACAAGGGCGTTATTTCAGGACTCGAGGTGATAGAGCTGAAAAGCAGCTGACTTTTTTCGTACCTTTGCAACTTGTCCGGCTTGAAATGTGTTTTAGAGCTTGTTCAGTAATCTCTGCCGTTGGCAAAAACAGGCTGATTTTTTGTCAGTTTTTGCGTTTTTGAAGGCGCATAGCTGGTGCTACGTAACTGAAAAAAGGTGAAAAATGGCGAAAAATGAGCCGTTTTTGACT
>Ga0172373_10000404_pt1 | contig 71454 bp, 67 predicted proteins | sample Lak10m_2_FD_114546 | JGI IMG/M metagenome (GOLD analysis project Ga0172373, IMG submission 114546) | Freshwater microbial communities from Kabuno Bay, South-Kivu, Congo - kab_092012_10m | ecosystem: Environmental > Aquatic > Freshwater > Lake | place: Democratic Republic of the Congo...
TCAATTTCAAAGTGCCACTACCACCTTGGACTATACCCTGTCAGCGAGGCAGACCGTCTGCGGCTATGCTGAAACTCGCTCAACAATGGGCTGCTTGACCACGTCTAAGTGCCCTCATACCCGTGCTTCGTCCTCGCTGTATTTCCATTCAATTCGTTCCAGCGTTGCATTTTTCTGAGATGAGATCACATCCAACATTTCAGCTAATTGATTCAGATCATCACAGCGAATTTTCAAGCGATACGCTGCGCTGGATGACTTGAGCAGCACGCCGCTCATCCCCTCAATATGGACTCCCTGCAACGAGAACGCATCATCCTTAATCCCAAGCCTGCTCAATGCTTCGAGCAGCAGAGTCACCTCTTTGGCCTTCTTCATCGCCTCCGCCCCACTGACGATGGATGACCCTTTCACGGTCACATGCAAGTCTGCATGGGTGGCAAAAATCTCCTCTTTGTGAGACGCTGTTATTTTTATAGTATCGGGTTTAGTAGTCATATTCTTCCTCGTGTGACTCTTTCGGGAACAAGCGTCCGAAAGAGTGTGATTATTATGTAACAGTCGTTTTTGCTTTGGATTTCTTCCGATTGTAATTAGCTTGAGCTCTTAGCATTTTTGGAATTAATTCATAATTTCCATCGAAATAATTTCGTCCGAGCCAACGTAATAAATTCGACAAATATCACCCGTATGAATGATCTCCTGAAATTTTGTATCAGCAAGGAATACATGACCACCAATATTCATATTGGTATGGGTATCCCGTCTGGTCTGGGCAGGGTCGTGAAAATCACGATTTGCTTTTGTTCTTGATTCATCCAGAACTTTTTCTGTAACCCGTTCCAGCCTGACCTTACCCTCCACCGACTTCAAGGCCACATCTTGTTTTTTGAAAACAGGTGAAATAAGGCCGCCAACAATTACAGCAAGTATGACAAAAGCGTAAGGCCATAACGCTAAAAGGATAAATAAAGCGTGGTTGAAGAGAAGAAATATGAGAAGACCAGCGACAATCAAACCTACAAGAATCAACCTGCGGAATATCCAATCCAGCTTTCTGCGAAAAAGCTCCCTTTTTTGATTTTCTGAAACAATTCCCTTTTTGTTCTGGGCCAGGTCTTCCGGAGTAAAACGAAAATACTCCTCAAGGTCCAGCTGCACTTCAAGTTCCTTTTCACTTTTCATGGATAGGCTCCAAAATTCTGATTCAAGTCAGTTTGAGATAAGGTTCACCGCGCGCCGATTCAAACAGCGTACGGCCAACAATGAAATACCTCTTGAGGTTAAATTTCTTTCACGCCTTCGTGCTTTACAAACCAGAAACAATTTTCTCTTTTGAAATTTTCTCCGCCGACAAAAATGTGAAAGGATGGTTGGTGTAGTAAAAAATCCATTCCTCGCCCTGATTGATCAAACTAGGCAGTTCGTTATTGATGTTAGAGAACGTCTCGCCGCCGATTCGCATTTCCAACACACGGATGGTTTTATACATTGGACCATTCTTGTTGGGATTGCGCCTCTGATGTTCCACCCATACAAAATTGACTACCCCTTCCACACTGCGGACGGTTGTATCCACTTTTTTGTTTGCTCGTGCAAAGACGACCCGCAGAACGACGATCAAAATGACGCCGAATATTACAAGGAAAAACAGCACCGCGCAAATGATGGGAATTAAGGTGATCAGCGCTTCTGTAGTTACCTTGCCGCTTTCTAGCAAACTTCCGCCCAATGTGGCAAGGATGGGCACAAAGAGACCAGTCAACAATGCTCCACCAAAAACAACAGCGATGATCACACCAATGATTGTATTAAAGTTCTTATGGCTTTTTGCCTTTTCCGCCAATACATTCTTTTGTTTTTGGGTTAATTGTCCGAGGCGGTTGGCAACAAGGTCGGCATCATCAAAATTCAATAATTTCATCAATTCAAAGTCAGACATAAAAATTCTCTCCAAACTATAAAATTTGACAGCCACTCATACGATAAAAGTGACTGTCAATTTCAGGCCCATTATATATGTAGAAGTTATTCTATTAGCTCCCCAAAAGGTCAGGGAAAACGAGTCCAACCTTCGGGTGATTAAAATAAAAGAGGCGGACAACTCGTCCGCCTCAAATTTATTCTTCTTTCCGCAAGGCTGGGAACAACAGAACCTCGCGGATGGAGTGTTTATCTAACAGTACCATGGAGAGGCGATCCACACCCATGCCAAAGCCGCCGTTGGGCGGCATGCCGTAGCGCATGGCACGCAGGTAATCTTCATCGAGCGGCTGTTTTTCTTCATCGCCATCCGCGTAGTCGCGTCCCATTTCGAGGAAGCGCTGCTCCTGATCGAGCGGGTCATTCAACTCAGTGAAGGCGTTACACAACTCAAAGCCTGCCACGTAGCCTTCAAAGCGTTCCACCGTGAGCGGGTCACCAGGCATAGACTTTGCCAGCGGAGAAATATCCCGCGGATAGTTGTAAAGAAAGGTCGGCTGGATCAAGGTCGGCTCAAGGAATTCACCAACGAGGAAATCGATCAACTTGCCGCGAGTGGAATTCGGGTCTGGCGCCGCCTTGGGCTGCTTCTCCTTAATCGCTTTCAACAACGCCTCGGCAGTAGTGTGCTCAGCGATGTCAATGCCGCTGGTTTCGAGAATACCTACCCGCATTTCAACACGCTTCCACGGCGGTTTGAATTCCAGTTCATACTCGCCGAATTTGACCTTGGTGGAACCAGTCACCTGCTCAGCAGCGTAGGCTACCATTTGCTCGGTGAGTTCCATTACTTGCAAATAATCTGCATAAGCCCAATAAAACTCAAGCTGGGTGAATTCAGGGTTATGCTTGAAAGAAACACCTTCGTTGCGGAAATCACGCCCGATCTCGTAGACGCGTTCAATATTGCCTACGAGCAAACGCTTGAGATACAACTCAAACGAAATACGCAAATACATATCTTGGTCCAACTCATTGTGATGAGTGGTAAACGGACGCGCCGCCGCACCGCCATACAACGGCTGGAGGATGGGAGTTTCCACTTCCAAAAAGTTATGGTCATCGAGAAAAGTTCGCAGTGACTTGACAAGCTTCGCGCGCTTGCGGAAAGTCTCGCGGACATCGGGATTCACGGCAAGGTCAGCATAGCGCTGGCGGGCGCGGATCTCAGGATCATCCAACGTGGCATAGCGCACAACGGTGCCGTCTTCCTGAGTCACGTCTTTATCAGCAGGGAGAGGTGTTATAGACTTTGCAAGCAGTTTGAAGTCGTGGACATGAAGCGAAACTTCCCCAGCCTTGGTACGCATCATGACACCCGTCGCCTCGACGAAATCGCCCAAGTCAAACATCTTGTTGAAAAATGCGAGGCGGCCTTCGCCCACTTCGTTGACACGCAAAAACAACTGGATCTTGCCATCGCCATCTTCAATATGAACGAAAGCAAGTTTTCCCTTGGGGCGCATGGAACGGATGCGGCCTGTGAGGGTGACCTTCACTTCCGTGGCAGCTGCCTCCACCGCTTCAAATGCGGCAATAGCCTGCACGCTAGTGTGTGTACGCGTGGCGCGGGTGGGATAGGCCTCCACACCTTCGGCGCGGAGTTCATCCAATTTTTGCAAACGGATCTTTTCAAGAGAGTTGTAATCTGCCATGGTGATATTCTTCTTTCATCTTTCTTCTTCCATTTAGTTGAAAGAAGAAAGAAAGGTTGGGGTTCAAAATAAAAAGCCCCGCATCCAATACAAATTGGACGCGGGGCAAAGATGCGCGTCCTGGTTTAACCGACTTTAACGATCTTAACGTTGTAGGTACCGCCGGGGGTTTCCACCTTCACGGTATCACCAATTTTATGTCCAAGAATAGCCTTACCGATCGGAGACTCGTTGGAGATCTTGCCTTCACGCGGGTTAGCTTCCGCCGCACCGACGATGGTGAAGGTTTCAGCCTCAAAGTTACCTTCTTTGATGGTCACTTTGGTCCCTACTTGAATGGCATCATTCTTTTTGGCCTTGCCATTTTCTTCGATGATTTGCGCTGTGGCAAGCAGAAGTTCCAATTCCTGAATGCGGCCTTCCACGAAAGCCTGTTCGTTCTTGGCGGCCTCATATTCGGCATTTTCGATCAATTCACCGCCTTCCATCGCCTCGTGCAGCCTTGAGGCTACTTCCATGCGTTTGGTTGTGCGTAGATGATCCAGTTCCTCTTGAAGCTTCTGAAAGCCCTCTTTGGTAAGGAAATTGGTTGGCATTTTATGTCCTGCTCTAAATAGTATTTTGCATCTCTGAATCAGAGATGCAAGTGATTAAAAATTTCCGGTGGTAATGTCCGGAAAGTCGCGCTTACTATATCATGATTCAAAACGAGATTCAAGTACCAATATGTTGCAATTAATTGTCTAGGCAGACCACAGGCGAATTCCGCCATTTTCAGACCAATATTGGTGGATTTGAGAACGCATGTGGTCTGGGCTTTCAAACAGGCTGGAGAGTTGGGATTCGTAAGCAGTAATCGCATCCTGCCACGACGTTAAGCCTGCCTCACCTACCACAAAGGAATTTCCCTTCATCCCGGCAGCGTACGTGTTGAATTCTTGCGGGGTATTGAAGAGGTACGGGATATCGGCATAATGCAAAAGGGGGCGCTGAAGCAGCTCCACAGCATGGCGGACGATGATATGGTCAACGTGAGAACCAACTCCCAGTTGGCAGACCAATTGATCGGTCGGTTCGAGGCGGGCGGAGATGGATTCTGCGATTCTAGCGGGCAAATCCGCTTCATCGTCATGGGGAGGGACAAAAACAGTGCTGTAAAGCCAGTCATTTTGTTTGCCCTGGCGGTAGATGCAATCGAGATAATCAAAGTAGACAGGTTTCGCGCCGACGGTCTGGCAGGCTTTTTCATCCTCTGCACGGCGGGAATGGATAAGTTCAGACGCAGAGTGGATTCCCCATTGAAAATGCAGTACTTGAGCAAAAGGGGAAACCTCTTCGGAAGGCGGGAAGCCACAGAATATCGTCCATATCTCAACTTGCAAGCCGGCACGTACCTGCTCGTAAATCAACCCGCCGGCGGATAGCACGGCGTCGTCAAGGTGGGGAGAAATATATATCCAGCGCATGAGAGCATTTTTACCACAAAACAGCAATGAAATTTCAACGGATGCTCATTTACACTAAGCGGATATACGCGAGGACTGATGAAAGAAAGACGTAAAGAGGAACGCAAAAGCTTGGTAGCCTACACACAGGTCTTTGACCTGTATGGGGGCTTTTTAATTGGATATCTGGGAGATTTGAATCTGCATGGAGCCATGGTGATCGGGGATAAACACATGACAGAGAATACAGAAATCACGATTTCCATTGAACTGCCTGACCTGCCAAATATCCAGACGATACGCATGACCATTCCTGTGCGGGTGGTTTGGTGCCAGCAGGATATTAGCCCACAGTATTTTAATATCGGTTTTGAATTCAAGGAAATAGGCCCCGGGCAAAAAACGCTGATCGAGGCGGTTATCAAGAATTACGAGTTCCGCCGTGATATGCCGAAATATCCCCCTAAGCCGGGGATGAAGATGTAGAGATCCGAAATGATACTTAAAGGTGGTGGTCTTGAAATGGACTGCCACCTTTTATGTTAAACTTCGAACCATGCAAAAAGCTAGAACTTTGTTCTTTACAGCGCCTAAAAAAATTGAGATTCGAGAGACGGCCCTTCCCCCGCTGAAAGACGATGAGGTCCTTGTGGAAACCATCTGCTCTGCCATCAGCGCAGGGACAGAGATGCTGGTTTACCGCGGGCAGTTCCCGCATCTGGCTGATTCGCATGATGCTTTGAGCAGCAATTTGAGCTATCCGCTGGCATTTGGGTATGCGTGTGTGGGAAGGGTAAAGAAACTCGGAAAAGCAGTGCATAGGGAATGGGAAGATAAGATGGTCTTCTCGTTTCAAACTCACACATCGCACTTTACTGCAAAAACCAAAGCCCTATTTCCTATTCCCAATTCCCTCATGCCCGAAAATGCCTGCTTTCTCCCCAACATGGAGACCGCCGTCAATTTAGTGCAGGATGGCGCTCCCATTTTAGGGGAACGTGTTTTGGTCTTGGGTCAGGGAGTGGTAGGGTTATTGACTGCTTCGTTGTTAAGTGAATTTCCGTTGGAGAGTTTGGTTACGGTGGATCGGTTTGAGCTGAGAAGGAAGGCGTTGCAAGCCGAGAGTCAAAAGTCAAAAGTCAAAAGTCTTTTTGTTCACGACCTTCAACCTTCAACTTTCGACTTGATCTTTGAACTCAGCGGTTCTCCCTCTGCGTTAAATGATGCAATTTCTCTGGCTTGTTTTTCAGGCCGCATTGTCATCGGCTCGTGGTATGGACAGAAGCGCACGGAAGTCGATCTTGGCGGCACGTTCCATCGCTCGCGCATCAAGTTGATCTCATCTCAGGTGAGTTCGATCTCGCCAGAGTTGAGCGGACGTTGGGACAAGGCTCGCAGGTTTGAGGTCACATGGGAAGCATTGAATCGCATCCAACCCAAGAAGTGGATCACACATCGCTTTTCTCTTGAGGATGCAAGCAAAGCGTATCAACTGCTGGATGAAAATCCGCAGGAGACGATACAGGTTGTGTTTGAGTATTAATTATGAAATTCAACTACACCACTCTTGAAACCTGTCACACAGCTACAGGCATTGTCCTCGTCATTGACGTGCTGCGAGCATTTTCCACGGCGGCGTATGCTTTCTCTCGTGGGGCAAAAGAGATTTTTCTCGTCAGCGAGGTAGAGGAAGCATTGGCGCTGAAGGAATTAACGCCTAACTCCAAAGCGATGGGCGAAGTAGGCGGACTCCCACCCCAGGGATTTGACTTCGGCAACTCCCCCACCCGCATTCTGGAAGAGGATTTGGCCGGCATTACCTTAATTCAACGCACGGGGGCAGGAACACAAGGCGCAGTGCGAAGCAAAAATGCAGATACTATGCTTGCGGTAAGTTTTGTGGTTGCAAAAGCGACGATGGAGTACGCTCTGCGATTGAAGCCTGATGAAATCACCTTTGTCATCACTGGCGGCACAGATAACGCAGAAGATTTGGCTTGTGCCGAATTTTTGCAGAAGCAGTTTTTGGGTCAGGCAGTGGATACATCTAATTACATCCATCGCGTGATCTCTTCAAGAGATGCTCTTCAACACATGGAAGATCATCCACAATTTCCAAGGTCTGACTTGGATTACTGCACGCGCATCAATGCTTTTGATTTTGCCATGCCAATCGGAAGAGAAAACAATCAGCTCATTGTAAGAGCTGTAAAAAACTAAATCAGGAGCTTTACATGTACACCCTCGGAGTACGAAGAGAATTCATTGCACGTCATTTTTTAATCGGCGGAGATTGGGGGCCTGAGAACTTTCCCAACTCACACCACTATATTCTGGAATTACAACTCAAAGGCAGTGACCTGGACCAGCATGGCTACCTTGTGGATATTGTAGATGTGGAAAAGCATCTTGACGATGTGGTTGGTTATTACAAAGAACAGATGCTAAACGAAAAGCCTGAGTTCGCAGGGATCAATCCATCCATTGAACATTTCTCACGGATTCTTGCTCAGACTTTGAACGAACGCATTCAAGCCAAAAACATCTCAAAGCTCAAGGTGGTGCTATGGGAGCATGAGAATGCGTGGGCAGCTTATAGTGTAGCTCGGTAGTTTGGTAGTTTGGTAGCTTGGTAGTTTAGTAGTTCAACATGACCTGCAAAACTAACCAACTATAAAGCTAAAAACTTCACAACTATTCAACCATGAAAATCGGCCTCGTCATCTACGGCTCCATCGACACCCTCAGCGGCGGATATATGTACGACCGCATGATGGTGGAATATATGCGTGCGCAAGGCGATACGGTGGAGATCATCTCGGTGCCGTGGCGAAATTATGCCGCGCATTTTACGGATAATTTCTCTTTCAAGCTGCCGCCTAATTTGGATATTCTGATTCAGGATGAATTAAATCACCCGTCGCTGATCGGGGCGAATCGCGGAAAGCATCCTTATCCCATCATTTCCCTTGTCCATCACTTGCGCTGTTCAGAACTTCGCCCAAAATGGCAGAATGACCTGTACCGTATTGTAGAAAAGAAATATCTGCACAGCGTGGATGGGTTCATCTTTAATTCAAAAACTACAAAAGGTGTGGTGAATAGTTTAATTGGGAGTGAGAAGCCTGATGTCGTTGCTTATCCGCCTACAGATAGGTTTGGGGGTGCGGTTTCTGAAGAAGGAATAAAGGAAAGAAGTAAGAAGAAAGAATTGCACATTCTCTTCCTCGGCAATGTGATGGGGAGAAAAGGACTTCACACACTTCTCGAAGCCGCAAGACTTTCGACCTTCGACCTTAGACTTGATATCGTTGGCTCTCTCACATCCGAGCCTGAATACGCCAAGCAAATGCAAGAGTTTGTCACGGTCAATGGTCTATCGTCCATCGTCCAGTTTCATGGCTCTCTCAATAACCAGCCCCTCACCGCAAAACTGAAAAACGTGCACGTTCTCGTGGTGCCATCAAGCTATGAAGGATTTGGCATTGTCTATCTCGAAGGGATGGGCTTTGGTCTGCCAGCCATTGGCACGACAGCGGGAGCAGCAAACGAGGTCATTCGGGATGGTGTAGATGGGTTTTTGATCCAGTCGGGTGATGCTCATTCGTTGGCAACCAAGTTACAGATTTTGAATGAGAGGCGCGATGTCCTCGTCCAGATGAGTCTAGCGGCACGGACTCGTTATCTCGCGCAGCCAAAATGGAATCAGACAGCCAATCAAATTCGTGAATTTCTGCTTTCGTTTGTGTGATGAACGGATGATACTTTTGAGGGCGTTTCCCGTATAATGATTACGGAAAAATGATACATACTTATCAGATCAACGGAATGGCTTTACAGACAGGCGACATCGTCTGCACGATGAACGGCAAGCCCGATATTTTGCCAGGCGAGTTTTGGCGTTTGGTGGGGCGGCTCGTGCCGGGTGATGTGGACCATGTCGCGATCTACGTCGGCCCGAATGGTCGTTGTGTGGAAGCGGGCGCGCGCGGCGTGATCTCGTTCAACGTCCCTAACGGACTCTGGGACACCGAGCGCATGGCACGGCAACGAGGCCATTTGTTTGACACGTTCTATGGCATCGCTTCTCCGTTGGATACGTTCGGCATTTCGGAAGAAGAAGAACTGCATGCGCGCAGGACTGTTGCAAAATATTTGCTTGCGCAAATTGGCAAGCCGTACAATCTCAATTTTCTAAACACTGAAACTGAAGAATCTTTTTATTGCAGCCAGCTTGCGTACAAAGCGTACCAAACCATCGGTATCAACTTGAATACAGGTCTTGCCATGGAGCAGTTGCCCGGCACAAATCAAATTGTGTATCCGCAGGAAATTTGGGACGGTTTCTCGCACAGGCAAAGCCATTTGCAGATCATCACCGCACCAGCATAAACTCCCCACTACACTAAAGTCTATCGTCATTGCGAGTCTCAAGCCTCAAACGGCGAGGGACGAAGCAATCTCGCACGTAAGTCATAGATTGCTTCGTCGGGAAGAACACCCTCCTCGCAACACTTGCGCTGCACGCCAGTGCATGTGTGACGACAATCATTGTGATATAGTAGCCCGCTATGAGACGAATTATCGGCATCCTTCTTATCGCCATCTCGGCAGCATCGTTCGGGACACTTGCCATCTTTGGCCGTTACGCTTACAACGACGGCATGAATATTTACACCGTCCTCTTTTTGCGATTTGGGATCTCCGCCTCTTTCATGACCGTGATCCTGCTTCTGCGCAAGGAGCATTTCCCACGCGGACGCATTCTTGCGCAACTCGTCGGCATGGGTGCGCTGGGATATGTGGGGCAATCGTTTCTTTATCTGATGGCAATCAACTACGCCTCCGCGGGACTAGTGGCGCTGCTGTTGTATTTATATCCGTTCTTCGTAGCGGTTCTCTCGATGGTCTTTCTGCATGAAGCCCTCACGCGGGTCAAAGTCATTGCGCTGATTCTTGCCCTCTGCGGCACAGCACTCACCGTCGGCCCTGTCAGCGGACAGTTGATTGGCGCGCTTATGGCCATGGCCGCCGCGTTGATCTATTCCATTTACATCATCGTTGGCACAGGTGTGATGAAGCATGTGACAGCAGTGCAATCATCCACAGTGATCTTCGCTTCGGCTGGCTTGGTCTACGGGTTGTTGACTTTGGCGAATGGCGCGCAATTCCCTGCAACCAGTTCAGGTTGGCTTGCCATGCTTGGCATCATTGTCATCTCCACCATCATTCCTGTGGTCACATTTTTAGCGGGGCTGGAACGAATTGGCCCTACCAATGCTGCCATGCTCTCCACATTGGAGCCCGTGGTCACCGTTTTGCTGGCTGCGTGGCTTTTCGGTGACAAACTCCTCCCCATCGTAATGGCCGGTGGCGGGTTGATTCTGGTTGCGGTCATTTTGTTGACGCGGGCGGAACTTGGAAATGTAAGCGAAAGCCAGCCAGGTATATAAATTTATGAATCTTCTCGGTGAAATTGCGGGGCTTGCCACCTCTTTCTTCTTTGCATCCACAGCGATCATCTTTACAAAAGCGGGTCGGCTGCTCGGTTCACAAGTCACCAACCGCATACGCCTCTCATTTGCGTTGCTCTATCTTCTCATCTTGAACCTGATTCTTTTTCATTCACCGCTTCCATTTTCGGCAGGTTCTTCCCGCTGGGTGTGGTTAAGCCTTTCAGGGATCGTTGGGCTTTCATTAGGTGATGCTTTTCTCTTCAGGTCGTATGTGATGGTAGGCCCACGCCTTGGTAGTTTGCTGCTGAGTCTCGCTCCCATCTTCGGTTCTATCATTGCATGGATATTCTTCGGAGAGACATTATCTCCTCTGCAAATACTTGGCATCCTTCTCGCGCTGGCAGGCATTGGCTGGGTAGTGACATCTCACAAAGAAGAGATCAATACGCCAAGTGGACATACACGAGAAGGGGTGATTTTTGGCGTGCTGGCGGGGCTTGGTCAGGCAGTGGGACTTGTCCTTTCCAAGCAGGCCATGGCAGGTGGGTTTTCCCCTTTTCAGGCAAATGCAATCCGAATGCTTGCCGCAGTCATCTTCATGGTGGGGTGGACGATTATCGAAGGACAAGTCGGCCACACCTTTGAGACCATTCGTCAACAACCTAAAACTCTTTGGCTGGTTGCCTTCGGCGCAATACTTGGGCCTGTGTTGGGCGTTTCCGCTTCGCTGCTGGCGGTGCAACACGCTGAAATTGGCGTTGCCAGTACATTGATGGCGCTCCCGCCTGTCATCGTGTTGCCGATCAGTTATTTTGTGTTCAAGGAAAAGATCGGCTGGCGGGGAGTTGCAGGGACTATTCTAGCAATTTTAGGAGTGGCTGTCTTATTTTTGGCATAAACCAAAAAGGCAATATCAAGGATATAATGAACCAGTAGCGAGAAATCGCTATTTCACGCGAATCCTGCGTCGCACCCTACGGGCGGATTCTTGTTGATGAGTAATACTCTCTCATCAAATTAGGTGCGGCGCATATCTCACAACTCCCCTAGTGCAACCCAAGACCCCAAATGAGGGTCATGCCCTTCGTGGTTTTAATTTTATAAGGAAGCATATGAACTTTACACAATTTAATCTCGACCCCCGCCTCATGCAGGGCGTCAAAAAGGCTGGCTATGAAACTGCCACTCCCATTCAGGAGGCCGCCATCCCTGCCGCTCTGCGCGGACGGGACATTATCGGTACAGCGCAAACTGGCACAGGAAAGACTGCCGCATTTGTTTTGCCCATTCTCAACAAACTTATCAGCGGAGGCCAACGCAACGTGCCGCGCGCGCTCGTTGTTGCGCCCACCCGCGAACTCGCAGAACAGATCAACGATGTAGTCAAAGTCCTAGCAGCGGGAACAAAGCTCAAGAGCGCAACCATTTACGGCGGAGTCGGAGCGAACCCACAAATTCAGGCACTGCGCAACGGCGCAGAAATCCTGATCGCCTGCCCAGGCCGTCTGCTGGATCTTATCAATCAAGGTTATGCAAAAATGGGGAACATTGAAATTTTGGTGCTCGATGAAGCCGACCGCATGTTTGACATGGGCTTTCTGCCTGATGTGCGCCGCATTGTGAAGGCCGTGCCTGCGAAACGCCAGACCATGTTCTTCTCTGCCACCTTCCCTGCGGATGTGGAATTGCTTGCGCAGCAGGTTCTGACTCAGCCGCAAAAAATTGCGATGGGAATTGTGAAGCCTGCGCATACCGTCACGCACGCGCTGTATCCTGTGCCGCCACATTTGAAGTCTGCGCTTTTGCTTGAGCTGCTCAAACGCACCGATACCGATTCTGTTTTGGTTTTCACTCGCACAAAATATCGCGCGCAAAAAGTTTCACAGCAAATTTTGCGCGCTGGTTTCAAAGTGACAAGTTTGCACGGTGACCGCTCACAGGGTCAACGCCAATCTGCGCTCAAGGGTTTCAAAGATGGCACGCATAACATCATGGTTGCCACAGACATCGCCGCGCGCGGACTGGACGTGGAAAGCATTTCGCACGTCATCAACTATGATATGCCCGACACCGCCGACGCCTACATCCACCGCATTGGACGCACAGGCCGCGCCCAACGCACAGGTGACGCTTTTACATTGGTGACAGATGAAGACAAGGATATGATCAAAATTCTTGAACGCATCATGGGAAGCCCGCTCAAACGCGAGACCCTCGATGGATTTGATTACACGCGTCCTGCCCCGCCGAAATCTGATTCTGGTGGCCGAGGAAGAGGCGCCCCACGAGAAGATTCCCGCCGCCCACCGCGTCCCGCTCCCACGCCAAAGAGTTATGGAAGAAATCGACTTGCGCCGAGGAAGATCAAGTAAAGCAGTAAGCAGAAAACCCGTCTCAAGTGAGGCGGATTTTTAAAATTCAATGAGAATCAAAAAGAGCCTGACGCTTTCGCATCAGGCTCTTTTTATGTTGATTAGCTCAGAACAGTTACGTTTGAAGCCTGGGGACCTTTGGGGCCTTTTTCAACGATGAACTCGACCTTCTGGCCTTCTTGCAGGTTACGGAAACCGTCACCCTGAATGGCGGAGAAATGGACGAAGACGTCCGCTCCACCTTCGCGCTCGATAAAGCCGAAGCCCTTATCACCATTGAACCACTTCACTGTACCAGTTATTCGATCAGACATGTTTGCCTCCTTATGGCAACTAAAAAAATTGTTTTTAGGTAAAGCTGTTTGTTCCATCGGAGGTCAAAACAAAACAGCCCACAGTTAAACTGTGAGCTGTGGCTGTTCTTCAAACCAACGCAACTTACTGTTTCCTATTGAATGCAAGAATAACATACTACCCATCGCGAGTCAATCAAAAGGTAGTACCAATATTACGAGTATAATCTTTTCCCTATGAACTTTTTAATCACAGGAGCCGCAGGATTCCTAGGCTCTTCGCTTGCAAACCATCTTGCCCGCGAAGGACATCAAGTCCGCGGGTTGGACGATCTATCCACTGGCGACCCAAAAGTACTTGCCCCGGATGTCCACTTCACACGTGGAGATACAAGCGACCGCCCTAAATTGTGGACACTGCTCCAGGATGTGGATGTCGTCTATCACCTCGCGGCGCGTGTTTCGGTACAGGAATCTATTTTATATCCACGCGACTATAACACCGTCAATGTGGGCGGGACGGTGGCATTGATGGAAGCCATGCGCGACGTGGGAGTCAAACGCGTCGTTCTCGCTTCGTCCGGAGCTGTGTATGGCGACCTGGGAGACTCCACACTGACAGAGTCTGCTACGCCAAACCCGCGCTCTCCGTATGCCGTATCCAAACTCGCAGCGGAATATTACGTCCACACCATTGGAAATTTGTGGAACATTGAAACCGTCAGCCTGAGAATATTCAACGCCTATGGACCAGGTCAGCACCTGCCGCCATCCCACCCGCCCGTTGTGCCGCACTACCTTCGTCAAGCCTTGCGCGGCGGGACATTGGTCGCTCACGGAGATGGAAGCCAGACACGCGACTATGTTTACGTTGACGATGTCGTCACTGCAATGGTTGCCGCATCCACGGCGCCAAGCGTGAATGGACTGGTTATCAACATCGGTTCCGGAGTAGAGGCTTCGATCAAGGACCTCATCCGCACCGTGTTGGATGTGACTGACAGCAACGCCAATGTCATCTACAACTCCCAAACTACAGGCGGCGTCTCCCGCATGCGGGCGGACTTGAATCTTGCAAAAGAAAAATTACGCTTCGTCCCTTCCATTAAGTTGGATGAAGGATTGCGGCTAACACTTCAGCGTGACACACGCTTTAAGTAATTTTCACCACAGACAGCACGGAGAACACTGTGGGTAAATCGCTTTACTCTCCCCTCCCCCGTAAATTCTACAACCGCCCCACATTGACTGTTGCACGCGAGCTGCTCGGCGCGCGGTTGATTCATATTTCAAATGGAATCAAGCTGGTGGGACTTATCACTGAAACAGAAGCATACGTCGGTGAAGATGACCTTGCCTGCCACGCCAAAGCGGGACGGACGATCCGCACCGACCCCATGTATGGTCCGCCTGGGCATGCGTACATTTATTTCACCTACGGCAACCATTGGATGTTGAACGCAGTCACCGAGAGAGAAGGTTTCCCTGCGGCAGTGTTGATCCGCGCGATTCAGCCGATTGAAGGGGTTGAGGTGATGATGGAACGCCGTCAGGGACGGGATACGTTTGGGCCGGGGAAACTGACTCAGGCGCTGGGCATTACCAAAAGCCAGAACTATGCCGATCTGACAGAACCAGATTCCAGTTTAAGAATTGAGGCGGGGATTTTAGTCCCCGATAAAAGCGTGACCATTGGCCCTCGCGTGGGTTTAAATAAGACAGCAGAGCCATGGCTATCCATGCCTTGGCGGTTCTTAGTCAAAGATTGGAAGATCGAATTTTAAATCGGAGGAACGATGGGATTACTTGAAGGTAAAAATGCTTTGATCTTTGGTCTTGCGAACGAACGCTCGATCGCGTGGGGAATCACGCAGGCGTTCAAACGCGAAGGCGCGAATTTGGGAATTAGCTATGCGGGCGAGATGCTCGAACGCCGCGTGAAACCGCTCGCCGAACAAGTGGATTGCAAATGGGTCGAAGAATGTGATGTGACCAAGGATGACCAGATCACGTTGACGGCGGAGAAAGCCGCCAAGCATTTTGGCAAGATCGATGTACTCGTGCATTCGATTGCGTTCGCAGGCCGCGATGAATTGAGCAAACCATATTATGAAACCAGCCGCGAGGGATTCAAAACTGCAATGGACATCAGCGTGTTTTCGCTGCTCGCCTTGACCAATGCCTTTTTGCCGTATTTGAACCCATATGCTTCCATCATGTGCCTTACTTATTACGGCTCGGTGAAAGTTGCGCCGCATTACAACGTGATGGGTGTGGCGAAGGCCGCACTGGAATCATCCACTCGCTATCTGGCGTATGACCTCGGCCCGCAGAAGATCCGCGTGAACGCTATCTCGGCTGGCCCGATCCGCACATTGGCGGCGGCAGGTGTGGGCGGCTTCCGCGATATGTACAAGCACTTTGCGGACATTTCCCCCATGCGCGAAAATGTGACCATCGAAGATGTGGGCAATTCGGCGGTATTCCTCGCTTCTGATCTTTCACGCCGAATTACAGGCGAAGTGCTGTATGTGGACTCTGGCTTCAACAGCGTTGGCGTGCAGATGAGCGCGAAGGACGACGAGAAGGCTGAGTAAGTAAATAGTAAAAAGTGAAGTCTGAAGGACGCTGATTTTGTAAATCGGCGTCCTTTTCTTTTAGGGTAAAATTGCTCCAACATGTTTAAACGTAACAGTACCCCCGCAGAAAGTCCACAACCTGTACAAGCCGTCGAACGTATTACTTCGGTTCTTGGATCGGGTGTTATTTGGCACGGAAGCATCAACGGTTCGGGCGGCGTGCGCATTGAAGGCGCGTTTGAAGGCGAGATCGCCCTACGCGGTATGCTCGTCGTTGGTGAGACGGGACGTGTGACCTGCCAGAACGTGCGCGCCAACACCGTCATTGTGGCGGGTGCGGTGCGCGGAAATATCACCACCCAGAAGCTGGAAATCCGCGCCTCGGGCCGTGTTTGGGGGGATGTGGTGACCACCGCGTTCGTGACCGAAGAAGGCGCCTTCCTGCGCGGACAGATCCGCATGGAAGAAACGGTCGAGCTGGACCTTGAGCCTGCTCCTGAATCCACACCTTCGGAAGCCGCCCAGGCAGAATCCATTGCGCAGACGCCGATCCAGATCCCTGTTCCTCCCGAGCCAGCGCCTGCAATCGATTCCACGCAGAAGATCGCGCGGAAAAAGAAAAACGAAGCGTAGATCATCCAAGGGACACGGCGATGCCGTGTCCTTCCTATATATTAATTTCCCTATGAAATATACAGACCTCAAAATTCAAACCCAGCGTGAAGCCCCCAACAACGCACGGACGGAAGGCTTTTCGTTCCTCGTCCGCGCGGGATATTTGACCCGTGAAAATGAAATGCAACCCATCGGTCAGCAGACGATTTCACGCCTGCAAGACTTGCTGAATGACCCGTCTCTGCTCTTTCAACTCTCACTGCCGCTTTTGATCAACGACCACGAAACCTTCTTCCCCCTCCCCACAGGCGATGTGGAAATCGCTCACTGCGAATCCTGCAAATATACAGAACGGTTGGAGCTTGCTCAATTCAAAAAGAAAGCTTTGCCTCGTGAAGAGGAACTTCCGCTTGAAAAAGTGTTGACGCCTGATTGCAACACCATCGAGTCGCTTGCGAATTTCCTTGGCGTTCCAAAAGAGAAAACAGCGAAAGCATTGATGTACACCCGTTTGTCAGATGGGCAATTCGTTTTCATCGTAGTTCGCGGAGATATGCAATTGAGCGAAGCGAAACTGAGAAATCTTGTCGGAGAGGTAAAACTGGCAGATGCAGAATCAGTTCGCAGGGCGGGAGCCGAGGCGGGGTTTGCATCTCCAATTGGACTGACGAATGCTCTCATCATTGTGGATGAATTAATCCCCAAATCGAAAAATCTTGTGGCTGGCGCAAACGACGCGGGCTATCACCTCCTGAACACCAATTATCAGCGGGACTATTCCGCCGAGATCGTCGCGGACGTGACGCAAGCCAAAGCAGGCGACCCGTGCCAGCATTGCGGTAATCCACTTTCCACGCTTTCATCTATTAGCTTGGCAAAAAGCTCAGGATTTCAGTTTGAAAATATTCTGCTTGCCCTTGCCGAGACACACCACGATGAAAAGGGGTTATCGCTTCCGAAATCCGCCGCGCCGTTTGATGTGTACCTGATGCATGTTCCTGGCAAAACCATCAACACCGCAGAAAAAGCCGAAGAGATATATAGCTCCTTGCAAAGCGCGGGCATCTCCGTTCTGTTCGACAATCGCGATGAGCGCGCAGGCGTCAAGTTCAACGATGCGGACTTGATCGGCTGCCCCATCCGCGTGACGGTTGGGGAAAAAGCCTTCCTAAGCGGGATGGTAGAATTAAAGCCACGTAAGGAAAATGAAAATCGGCTCATCCCTCTTGCGGATCTTATTTCAAACTTGAACAGCCATCTCCAATAATTTTCGCCTTCACGATACAGAGATAAATGTCTGTGCGGCAAGTTGCCGCAGGCAGAATTTTTTGAAAGCCCTATAAATCATGAATGTTGGACATTACCCACCACCCAAAAGACGCGGCTTGATCGTCCACGGCATTATCCTGCTTGTGCTGACGGTTATCGCTGTCTTTGGTTTTTTTAATCTCTCAGGTGCTGAAGTTGGCCCCACCTTTTTGGTCTGGCTGCTGGTCGCGTTACTTGCCTTTGCGCCCATCCCATTTTTTGCGTACCGCATTTATTCCCTTTGGCGTGCCGATTATCACATTGACCGTGACAGCCTCGCTATTAGCTGGGGTTTGCGCGTCGAAGATATTCCCCTCTCCGATATCGAATGGATGCGCTCGGCGGAAGACTTAGTCACGCCACTTGCGCTGCCTTCGCTTCCATTCCCTGGCGGGCTGTTGGGGATTCGTCGCCATCCCGAGCTTGGCATTGTCGAGTTCCTCGCATCGGACGCGAAAAAACTTTTGCTGATCGCCACCGCAAAACGCATCTTCGTCATTTCACCTGAAAATCCATCGGGGCTTTCGCAGACCTTCGCCCGCGCAACAGAAATGGGCAGCCTGCAACCTGTGGAAGCGAAATCGGTGTATCCGTCTTTCGTGGTCACACAGGCATGGGAAAGCGGCATCGCCCGCTATCTCTGGCTCACGGCTTTATTCCTGAACATCGGTTTGTTCATTTGGGCAAGCCTCATCATCCCAACCACGCCGCGTGTGGCGCTCGGGCAACAATTTGTAGGCGGCACGCTCGATTCCGTGCCATCATCCCAACTCATCATCTTCCCCGTCGCAAGTCTTTTGCTCGCTATAATCGGTTGGATCGCAGGTCTATATTTTTATCGCTGGGAACGCGAACGCGTGCTCGCCTTCATCATTTGGGGATCCAGCACGTTAACAAGTCTCTTGTTCCTGCTCGCTGTACTTTTCATCATCACAACTCCTGTTTGATGTCATTGCGAGAAGGGCTTTAGCCCGACGAAGCAATCTCACGCGCAGTGGGGATTGCTTCGGGCGAAAAAGCATCGCCCTCGCAATGACGGAATAATCACATGCAACTCTTCCTCGGTTTCCTCCTCGCGATCCTCATCGCATTCCTCGCCTACAAAGCGCACAGCTTAAACAAAAGCGGAGCGCTGGCAGCAGCCTTCACAGGCACCATCATCTTTGGCATTGGCGGCTGGGCATGGGCAATTTTATTGCTCACGTTTTTCATCACCTCCTCCACATTAAGCCGTGCATTCAAAAAGAGCAAGCAAGGCCTCGACGAAAAATTTTCCAAAGGCCACGAGCGTGACGCAGGTCAAGTCTTCGGAAACGGCGGCATCGCCACCCTCTTCGCCGCGCTGCATTTTTTCTTTCCCAACGAAATCTGGCCCTGGCTCGGTTTCGCTGCAGCCCTCGCCGCCGTCAATGCTGACACGTGGGCAACCGAACTCGGCGTGCTCAATCCGCATCCCCCGCGTATGATCACCAACTTAAAAAAAGTCGTGGAAAAAGGCACCTCAGGCGGAATCTCCTTAATCGGCACTCTCGCCTCGTTGACAGGCTCCGCCTTAATTGCATTCCTCGCCTCTCTCTTAACTGGAAACTGGTCACTCTTCCTGCTGGTCACTTTCTCAGGGTTGGCTGGTTCGCTCTTTGACTCTTTCCTCGGTGGAACTGTTCAAGCCATGTATTACTGCCCCACAGACAAAAAAGAGACCGAGAAACATCCCCTCCACACCTGCGGCACCCAGACGGTTCACATCCGCGGTTGGGAATGGCTGGACAATGACTTGGTCAATTTTTCCTGCGGTGCGTTTGGTATGCTCGTAGCAATGATATTCATCCTACTATAGATAGTCACGAAAGGTTTTCATGTCATCATCGTCCCCCATTCTCGTCACAGGCGCCAGCGGATTTGTCGCCATTCACACCATCGTCCAACTGCTGGAGCAGGGATACAACGTCCGCGGCACCTTGCGGACGGCATCACGCGAAGCCGAAGTCCGCGAGACAATTTCAAAGTACGTACAGGCAAATGATCGGTTTGAGATTCTGCTTGCGGATCTGGAGCAGGATTCAGGATGGGATGAAGCGATGAAAGACGTCGAGTATGTGCTGCATGTCGCTTCGCCGTTTCCATTGTTCGAGCCGAAGCATGAAGATGAACTCATCATCCCCGCCGTGCAAGGGACGTTGCGAGTCTTGCGTGCGGCGCACAAAGCCAAGGTCAAACGCGTAGTGCAGGTTTCATCCATTGCCGCAGTAACGGCAGGACATGCTGGCGAAAACCGCACCTTCACCGAAGATGATTGGTCGAGGGTTGAACTGCCTATCGGTTCGTATCAAAAAAGTAAAACGCTGGCAGAACGTGCCGCGTGGGAGTTTATCAACAGCGCAGAAAATACGAACAAGCTCGAAATGGTTGCCATCAACCCACCTGTCATCCTTGGGCCTGTACCGAACAAGGATTTCCCCACCTCGGCAGAATTGGTACGCACATTTATGCTTGGGCAAGTCCCTGGCGTGGGGACGATCAAAATGGATGTGGTGGATGTGCGTGATGTGGCCTCTGCGATCATCCTTGCAATGCAAACACCTGAAGCTGCGGGCAATCGTTTCCTCGTCCCTACAGGCATGGTTTGGCTCAAAGACATCACCAACCTTCTTTACAAGGAATATGGCAGCAAGGGATATAAAATTCCGCGCATTGTATTTCCATCGTTTTTGATCAAACTGCTGGCTCTCTTTGATAAGAAGATCGCCCTTGTTGCGCCAAGCCTCGGGTGGGATTATGATCTCTCCAACGAAAAAGCAAAACGCATCCTCAAATGGACTCCGCGTTCTGTGGAAGAGTCCATTCTCTCGATGGCAGAAAGTTTAATCGAACAGAAGTTTGTATAGCATGTCATTGCGAGGACGCTCTTGCTTTTGTCCGAAGCAATCTCCAATTATATAGGAGCAAAATGAATTACATCCCTGATAGTTCCCGTTATGAAACCATGCGCTACAACCGCTCAGGCCGCAGCGGACTGAAACTGCCTGCCGTCTCTTTGGGCTTGTGGCACAACTTCGGCGGCGTGGACACCTTCGTCAACAGCCGCGACATGGTACTGCGCGCATTTGACCTCGGCATCACACACTTGGACTTGGCGAATAATTACGGCCCCCCTCCCGGCTCCGCTGAAGAGACATTTGGAGAGATCATCGAAAAGGACTTGCGTCCGCACCGTGACGAACTTATCATCTCTTCCAAGGCGGGTTACACCATGTGGGAAGGGCCATATGGAGATTGGGGCTCTCGCAAATATCTTGTCTCCAGCCTCGACCAAAGCCTGAAACGCATGGGTTTGGAATATGTGGACATCTTCTATCACCATCGCCCCGACCCTGAAACTCCGTTGGAAGAAACCATGCAGGCATTGGATTACATCGTCCGCAGCGGACGGGCATTGTATGTGGGTCTTTCCAATTACCCTGCCGATAGAACCCGCGAAGCCTCGAAGATCTTGAGATCCCTTGGCACGCCTTGTTTAATTCACCAGCCTGTTTACAACATGTTCAACCGCTGGGTGGAAGCAGACTTACTCAAGACATTGAAAGAAGAAGGCATTGGTTGCATTGCCTTCTCCCCTCTGGCCCAAGGCATGCTCACCGACAAATATCTCGGCGGAATTCCCGAAGGCTCGCGCGCATCCAAGGCGCATGGCTTCCTCAAGCCTGCTCACCTCACAGATGAAAAACTGGCGAAGGTGCAAAAATTAAATGACCTCGCCAAATCCCGTGGGCAGACTCTTGCACAACTCGCATTGGCTTGGGTCCTGCGCCACGATGCCATGACATCCGTGCTGATCGGGGCGAGCAACGTTTTGCAGATCGATGATGCGGTTGGCGCGTTGAAGCGGCTTGATTTTTCAGGGGATGAACTGGGACAGATCGAAGCGATTTTGAACGGATAGAATAAAGATCCATGAAGCCGAAAAGGATCATTCTTATTCGTCACGGAGAATCCGAAGGAAATTTGGATAACTCCATGTACAAAACTACGCCAGACTATGCCTTGAAATTGACGTCAAAAGGTGTTTCCCAAGCCGTTCAAGCTGGCGAAGACATCAAATCAATGATCGGCGATGAATCAATATACGTGTATCTTTCGCCATTTTTTAGAACACGTGAGACGTTTAAGCACATCCGCTCATCGATCAGTGCCAATGTGACAAAAGCCATCGAAGATCCTCGAATCCGCGAACAGGATTGGGGACATTTGCGCCACCCTGATGACAATAAAGAAATCATCAAAGAGCGGGATGAATTCAGTACATTTTATTTCCGTATTCCCGATGGAGAATCAGGCGCAGATGTTTTTGACCGTGTCACAACTTTTCTGGATACCATGCACAGGGATTTTGAAAAAAGCAATTACCCGGAAAATGTATTGATTGTTTCTCACGGTATGACGATCAGGCTCTTCTTAATGAGGTGGTTCCATTGGAGTGTGGAGGAATTTGAAAGTTTACATAACCCCAAGAATTGTCAGATCATCATTATGGAAAAACAAACAAATAATCATTATACTTTGATTAGTGAATTAGCAAGAAAATAAGCAGACCTCCGAGTTTTCCCCTGCGGGGACGATGTCAAAAACTCGGAGGTCTGCTTTTAATTTACCCTCTCCAGATCTTGAAATCTTTCAAACTGGAGCCGCCCAAAAATTCACGGACGATGGAGTTGGCGGGGATCAAACTCACGTCCAAGGGCAGGAACCACTCAAGGAAGGCGAGAAGTCTGCGGGCTTCGATGTATTCTGGCGCGGTGTGCGGGACTTGTCGTAGCAGCGGCTCGGCGGCGACTTTGAGCGCGGCAAGTTCAAAAACCAGGGCAGAGTTGAACATCACGTCTGCGTTTTCTTGATAAGGGAAGATGTGCCGCTTCTCGCCGCGGCGGACCGACTCCCAGCGCGAGATCGTGCCTTGGGCAGAATATCCACGCTCACGCGCATCGCGGACAATGCGGCGAATGAGACGCGTGTCTGTGGTGGAGACGCGGTTATGGCGGTCGAGGTTGAGCTGCGTCAGCGCAGAGACATATATCCGAAAAGCAGAATCAGACCAACGGTCAGGGATGAGGCGCGGGTTCATGCCATGGATGCCTTCAAGGATGATGGGTTGTCCCTCTTTCAATTGGACAACGTCCCCTTCTTCGCCTCTTCCTGCCTTGAAATTGAATCGCGGCAATTGAACTTTTTCTCCGCTGATCAATTTTTCCAGGTCAACCGCAAGGCGTGTGAGATTCAACGCTTCGATGGCTTCAAAATCAGGCTGGCCGTTTTCATCCAGCGGAGTTTCTTCTCGGTCAACGAAATAATTGTCCAACTCAAGCGGGAAGGGAGAAATGCCGCGCGCAAGCAGTTGAATGGCAAGGCGGCGTGAGGATGTTGTTTTGCCCGATGATGAAGGGCCAGAGATCAAAATAATACGTGATTTTTTTTGGACGATCTGCTGGGCAAGATCGGCAAGGTTTTGTTCATGCAATGCTTCGGATACGAGCACAAGTTCACCAGCACGGCCAGCCGCGATCGCATCGTCAAGTGCGCCGACATTATCAATATTAAGGGTTTGAAGCCAGTCGCCATATTGACGAAATGTGTTGAGCAGTTTCGGGTAATTGCCCATCGGTTCAAGTTGAGTGGGCGCATGACGGCGCGGAAACTGAATGAGGAACCCGCCGTTAACCAGTTTGAGATTGAACCACTTCAAATAGCCTGTGGATGGAACCATGTAGCCGTGCATGTAATCCATTTGGCCGTTGAAGGTATAAAGGGTAAGATAGTCTTTTCTGCGGTGCTTGAGCAGACGCAATTTATCTTCGTATCCGCGCTTCTTAAAATAATCGAGTGCTTCCTGTATGGGAACTTCTTTGCGCAGGAAGGGATGATCTTCTTCGACCAGTTTTTTCATGTGAGCTTTAAGGGAATTAAGCTCGGTCTGCCTAAGTGATCCGCGGCCTGCTACTTCGCAATAAAATCCACCGGATGAAACGGAATGATCAATATTCAAATTCCCCTTGGGAAAGAGTTCAGCAAAAACCATTTCAAGCAAAAATACCAGCGAACGCCGATAGATGCGCGCGCCGTCGGCAGTATCCATGGTGACGGGGATGCAATGTGCCTCAGCATCAACAGGAAAGGTCAACTCATGAATCTGGTTGTTGATGATGGCGGCAACGATCGGCGCGGAAAAGTCATCTTTGACTTGCGCAAGGAACTCCCCTATTTGCGTTCCACGCGGACCCAATAAGGTCTTGCCATTGGGCAGGTGGATTTCGATGTTCGCATTGGGCTGGGTGATTTGGATCATAATTTTTTGTCGAAAGTCAAAGGTCGAAGATCAATCAATAAATTTTTGACCTTCGACCTTTGACTCTGCTTTATTTTAATTTTGCCAACAATTTCTCTGGCTTTCCTTCAAACTCAAAAAGCGGGATCTCTTTTTTGGTGAGAGCCATTAAAGTTTCGGTCAGTAATTCGTTGACGGGGGTCGGGATGCCGCGTGCCTTGCCTTCGCGGACAACTGCGCCATGCAGGAATTCCACTTCGCTTTGTTCGCGGCCTGCATACAGGTCAATGTGGAAGGAAGGCATCTTGCCGCCGCGTCCACTGCCTGCGGCGCGGGAGAGAAATGGCTTGGAGAGCCAAACGGGTAATTTCGTAGCGAATGCCAGCGCTTTGACGGGCGTGCCTGGCAGGTTATACACTTCGAGGTTCTGCGCCTTCATCACCGCGAGGCATTCCTTCAACATGTCAATTTCCAATTTATACAGGCTTTTGTTATCAAAGACCTGTGCAGCAGTCATATTGAGAATGGCGGAGGTGGGATTAGCGATGAGATTGGTGAGCATCTTCGACCACTTCATGCTGTGCGGCTCGGAATACAAGCGGCTATTCAGGAAGGCGCTATCCATCACGGTGACCAGTCTCTGCGAGAGCGGATGCCCCTCGGCGACACCAACACCACGCAATTTTTCCAGGACAATGTCGCCCGCTCCACGGCGACCAATGGCAGAGGTGACTGTACCGTAGATAACCTTGTCCGGGCCGAGCACACGCGCAATGGACTGTTCATTTTCCACGCCATTGGAAAGGCAGAGGATGGGCGGAAGTTTATCCGCGAAGGGTTTCAAGCCTTCCATTGCGGGAATGGTGTCGAAGGATTTCAAGGCAAAGATGGCGACGTCAAACGGACCGAATTTCAGGGCATCTTCAAGAGAAGGCTCGATCATGAAAGAACGCGGCGCAACGCTGAACGCATCTTTTGTTTTTCTTCTTTCGTCAATGGTCAGGTCAAGGCGTAATCCTTTTTCACGCAATTGTTCGACCATCTTTGGCTGCTCCACGAACACAACCTGATTCCCTGAAAGTGCAAGCGAGCCGCCGATGTACGTGCCAATGGCTCCTGCGCCAAAGATCAGAAATTTCATACCGTATGAGTTTGGGTCGATAGGCTGTACCATGAAGCTCCGTCAATTTACGATTTAGGGATTTATCACAGATGGTCTCGATATGGCCTCGAAAAACACTCAGCCTACTCGACCATCAAGTATGGATTTAATCCGCGTCCAGCCAGTGGGAATGATCATTGAGCTTGTCAATTGCCCAGCGATGCTGGTATGGATAATACATGAGTTGGGCGAAGGCCGTGTTACCAAAGCGGAAGCGAGTCCCTGCATTGTTAGCCTGTGGAGCGACTCCCACAACAGCGTGCATGACTTGATTCAACAATCCACCGTGAGAGACGATCAAATAGCGGGCAGGCTCGCGCTTCAGCAAAGAGTGCAGGGCCTGTCCCGCGCGCAGGAACAATTCCCAATCCCCCTCCCCATCCGAACCGACGGGGTCATACGGGGTGGTGAATGATGGATGGATAAAATTCTGGCGGACTTCGTGTGCCGTCAAACCAGCGAACTCGCCGTTGTCACGTTCCAGCCAGAGCGGCTCAAATTCCACTTGTAAATTCAATTTTGAGGCGATGATCTCGGCAGTCTCTTTGGCACGGGTGAGCGGACTGGAAATCACATTATCAAATTTCACGTTCTCGTTTTTCCACCGTTCGGCTAAAGCCGCAGCTTGTCCCCGTCCACGCTGCGTCAAAGGGAAGTCGGCCTGTCCCTGCCAGCGGGATTCTGCGTTCCCCACCGATTCACCGTGGCGCAGCAAGGTAATGAAAAAAGATTTTGGCTTATTGCTCTCTGTCATTTGGCATCCTCCCTTGCACTAAATAGATCGGGCGGCGTTTGACTTCCTGAAAAATATAGCCGACATATACACCGATGAACCCCAACAGGATCATGATGATTCCACTGGCGATGAGCAAGATACCCATCAGGGAACTCCAGCCTGGTTGCACCTTTTCCGTGTGACCTGTCAGCCAGAGCATGAGGACATAGATCAATTGTGCGCCTGCCAGAACAAAGAATCCCAACCCTGCGCTCAAGCCAATATACAAAGGCGCAAGGGAAAATGAAAAGATGGCGTCCGAGGCAAGGCGCATCATTTTTGCAAGCGAGTATTTCGATTTCCCTGCAATACGAGCTGGTTCGTGATACGGAAGAATAACGCTTTTGTATCCCATCCACGAGATCATGCCCCGTAAAAAGCGGTGGTATTCATGCATGGAACGCAAACCGTTCAACGCGTTGCGCGAAAGAGCGCGAAAATCAGCGGCGCCCTGCAAGACCTGCGTGCCGCTAATTTTATTGATCAGCCAATAGAAAAATTTGGAAGTAACTTTCTTGAACGAAACCGAGCGGTCATCTTCAATGCGCTGGGCTTGGACAATATCATAGCCCTGCTGGATGAGTTCGAGCATTTGCGGGATCATCTCAGGCGGGTGCTGGCCGTCGCCGTCCATAGAAATCATCACATCACCAGTGGACGCGTCCATACCAGCCGTCAGCGCGGCCTGATGCCCAAAATTGCGGCTGAGCTGCAGCAGGGAAATGCGCGGGTCGTTGGCCGCTATTTTTCGAAGCGTATCCACTGTCCCGTCGGATGAACCGTCATCCACATAGATGAAATTAAAGTCAAAGGAAAGCGAATCCACGACGCGGCAAACGTCCGCATAGGTTTGGCGTATCGCTTCAGATTCATTAAAGACGGGGATGATGAGGTCTACAATGAGTTTTCGTTTTTTGGCAGGCATCAAAAGGATTTTACCATGCGCTTGAGGATGAAAAAAAGACCGCCGAATTTGGCGGTCTTCCTTTGGACGTCTAACGCTTCACAACCTAACCCCGTGCCTGTCAGCCAGCAAACGGAGCGTGCGCTCCACCTCGGCAGTTTTCTGCTCAACACTCCAACCGAAAGACGCGCCCATTGCATCGGCGATCTCCTCGACGTTGGCTCTCGTCAGGCGGCCGAGCATGGCAAGCATGGTGCGGCGGAGAAGAATGTCATCGAGATGGATGGCCTTCTCGCTTTGTACGAGAAAGGCGATCTCACGGCGGGTGTATTCGGGCAGGGTTTTCAACGGCTCGTCAGCAGCGCGGTTTATAAAAGTTGCAACAGCTTCGGTGCGTGTGCCGTATCGTTCATACAAAATTTGCAGACGTTCCTTGCTCAAACCAGTCCACGCAGCAAAGCCTTCGATCTGGCGTTTCCGCTCGGATTCATCGGTTGCATATCCGCGCCCGCCGCCGATGGGAAGGTCTTCCGTACTTTTCTGGCGGGTCTTTCCGAGATGAGCCAACACCTTGTCCGTCACCTGCTCCGAAAAGGCGCGGAAGGATGTCCACTTGCCGCCTACGAGGGAGAAGACAGGGAATTGCAAATTTGTCCAATCACCGCTCAACACTTCGATGTGATGGTCGCGGCTGTATTGACCTGTGGTCTTCGCGCCGCTGCTACCCAACGGACGCACGCCCGTAAATTGAAAGACAACGTGCTCGCGTGTCACTTTGATGGTTGGGAAAACGCGCGAGATCATGCCGATAAAGTAATCGATCTCTTCATCGGTGCAGCGCACTTCATCGGGATGGTCGATCTTGATATCGGAGGTACCAACGAGAATACGGTCAAAGAGCGGGAAGATGAGCACAATGCGCCCGTCTTTATTTTCAAAGAAGAATTCATTGCCGCCAATCGCTTCTCGCAATTCGGGATGATTCAAAACAAGATGCGAGCCTTTGGTTCCGCCAATAAACCGCGTGGACAAGCCCATGCTGTGGTTGGCGAAATCGATCCACGGGCCAGCCGCGTTAATCACCAGCTGCGGATGAACCTCATAGGTTTCATCGCTTAGCTCATCGCGGAGAATGACCGTGTCCTTTTGTCCACTGACCATGCTTACATAATTCAATGCACGCGCGTTGGAGTTATCGGCTTCCGCATCCAAAAGAATTTCAAGAGCCAGCCGCTCAGGGTTGGAAATCAAACCATCATAATAGGTGGCGGTGTTGGCGATCTCAGGGTTTAGCTTATTCCAGCGTTTCAACGATGCAGAGCGGGAGAGGAAGGTGTGGCGCGGAACCGTGCGCTTTTTGCCTGTGTAAGCATCGTACATCATCAAGCCAAGTTTGATGATGATCGAACCGCGCTCAGAGGGTCTTTCCAACAGCCCTAAAAATTTCATCGGCGCATTGAGCAGGCCCGAAAAATATTTAAACATGGGTACAGTGGTCGGCAATGGCGCAACAATGTGCGGCGCATTTTGGATCATGCGGTTTCGCTCCCCCACCGCTTCGCGCACCAGACGGAACTCACCGTTCTCAAGATAGCGAATGCCGCCATGCGCCATGTGCGAAGATGCCGCGCTCGCGCCCGAACAAAAGTCTGCCCGATCTATGAGCAAAACATCCACGCCGTTCAGCGCAAGATCACGAAATGTGCCAATGCCATTGATCCCCGCGCCAACGATTAACACAGAGACTTCAGGTTTTGCTTTGAGAGAGGAGAGAATTTCGTTTCGATTCATAATTTTGGTTCCAAGTTTCAGGTGTCAGGTTTCAGGTTTGGGTTCCATGTGTTTGGTTTACCTGACACGTGAAACCCCGCACCTGACACTTTTATTCAACCCAATCAAACGTGCGCGTGACTGCTTTCTTCCAACTTGAGTATAAACCCTCACGCTGCTTTGCGTCCATTTTGGGAGACCATTCCTTGTCGCGTCCCCAATTCGCGCGCAACTCATCATAGTCTTTCCAGAATCCAACGGCAAGTCCCGCCGCGTAGGCCGCGCCGAGAGCAGTGGTCTCCGCCACTTTGGGGCGCACCACAGGCACATCCAAAATATCGGATTGGAATTGCATCAGCAATTCGTTGTAAACCATGCCCCCGTCCACCTTCAACGCCTTCAGCTTGACGCCCGAATCCATTTCCATCGCATCCAACACCTCGCGAGTCTGGAACGCTGTCGCTTCCAAGGCCGCGCGCGCAATATGCGCCTTGGTGACATAACGCGTCATCCCCGCGATCACACCGCGCGCATCGGACTTCCAATACGGGGCATACAATCCGCTGAACGCAGGGACAAAATAAATGCCGCCGTTATCTTCGACAGATCGTGCAAGCGGCTCCACCTCCGCCGACGATTGGATCAGTCCCAAGTTATCTCTCAGCCACTGAATCAGCGCCCCTGCAATCGCAATGGACCCTTCCAACGCATACACGGCTTTCTGGTCACCGATCTTGTAGCCAAGCGTGGTCAACAAGCCAGATTTGGACGGAACAGGAATCTCGCCCATGTTCATCAACATGAAGCAGCCAGTCCCATAGGTGTTCTTCGCTTCGCCTGCACTGTAGCAGGTTTGACCAAAGAGCGCGGCCTGCTGATCTCCCAAATCCCCAGAGACGGGAACGCCTTCCAAAATTATTTTCGCTTTGCCATATTCCTCGGATGAAGAACGAATCTCAGGCAACATTGAGCGTGGGATGGTTAGAAGTTGCAAGAGTTCATCATCCCAGTCAAGGGTATTCAAATCCATCAACAAAGTTCGTGAGGCATTGGTCACATCAGTAACATGCGCACCCGTCAAATTCCAGATGACCCAGGTATCCATGTTGCCGAACATCAACTCCCCTTTTTCAGCTTTGGCACGCGCACCTTCCACGTTATCCAAAATCCATTTGATTTTTGGGCCTGAAAAATAGGTGGCAAGCGGCAAGCCTGTCTTTGAGCGCAGTCTGTCCTGTCCGCCGTCCTTCGCCAGTTCATTGCAAATCACATCCGTCCGCGTATCCTGCCAGACGATGGCATTGTAAATCGGCTTGCCAGTTTTCCTATCCCAGACGAGGGTTGTCTCACGTTGATTGGTGATACCGATAGCAGCGATCTGACTGCTGACCGCTGACGACTGACCGCCGATCTTTGCCAACGCGCCCTTCATTACTTCTTGAGTCCGCTCCCAAATTTCAAGCGCGTTATGTTCCACCCAACCTGGCTTGGGATAAATCTGTTCGTGTTCCTTTTGGTCAACAGCAATGATATTCCCACTGTGGTCAAAAATAATACAACGAGTGCTGGTCGTACCCTGGTCAATTGCGGCAACGTATTTAGACATAGGAACCTCCTAAGATAACCTGCGCATTAATTGTAAAACAAAACGGCGATTGATACCAATCGCCGTTCTACTTTTAACTCTCGGATATTTCCACAAACTGCACATCGGGATTTTTATCCGCAAAGTATTTCAGGAAGAAGGGAGTGCTAAAGAGCGCAACCCAGCCATCCCGTGAGTCGCGAGCGATAATAACTTCGCTGCGGCTTGGCAATTCTTCAATCGCCTTGTCCGTGCCTTTGATCCAGCGCATCATCACATGCGGCAGACGTTCCAACTCGGTCGGGACGTTGTACTCGGCGTTCAAACGCGCCTGCACCACGTCAAACTGCAATTGACCAACCACCGCAAGGATCGGCTCGCGCTTGAACGCATTGATGTTGTACATCACCTGCACAGCACCTTCATTTTCCAGTTGGGAAAGTCCCTTGGCAAATTGCTTCTGCTTATTCAAATCCGTATTTCGCAGCAGGGCAAAATGCTCAGGCTGAAATCGCGGCAGGGACGCAAAGCGGATCGGCGCTCCCTGACACAGCGAATCGCCAATCGCAAAGTCACCATTGTTTGGAATGCCGAGCACATCCCCTGCAAACGCCTCATCAATGATCTCGCGCTCGTTCGCAAACGGCTTGTACGGGCGCAGCAACTTCATCATCTTTCCGCTCTGCGCGTGAACTAAGTCCATGCCGCGCTCGAAGCGGCCCGAACAAATTCGCAGGAAGGCCACGCTGTCACGGTGTTTGGGATTCATATTGGCTTGGATTTTGAAAACAAACCCGGTGAACTCAGGGGTTTCGGGCTCGACGATTCCCGAATCGCTCAAATAAGGTTGCGGAAGAGGTGCATACTTTACAAACGCATCCAAAAACAAACGCACGCCAAAGTTCGTCACTGCGCTCCCAAAGAAAACTGGGGTTTGCTCTTCTCTCAACACTTTTGCATGGTCAAAGACAATACCCACCTCATCCAATAGATGAATGCTTTCAGTCAATTCCTTATGGCGGGTTTCATTCAAAATATGATTCTTGACCATGTCTTCCAAAGGCATGAAGACTTCAGGAGCCATACGTTCGTTGCGCTCGGTGCGCTCAAACAGATAAACGCCTTTGGCTTCACGGTCATATACACCCTGAAAGTTCTGGCCATCCCCTACCGGCCAATTCATTGGGACGGGTTCCATGCCTAGGACCTTCTTGATCTCATCCAGCAGATCCAGCGGGTCGCGGGCGGGACGGTCCATTTTGTTGATGAAAGTGAAAATGGGAATTCCACGCTTGCGGCAAACTTCGAACAATTTCAAGGTCTGCGGCTCAATGCCTTTCGCGCCGTCCATCACCATTACAGCGCAATCCACTGCGGATAATGTCCGATACGTGTCTTCGGAAAAATCCTGATGGCCGGGAGTATCCAACAGGTTGATGATATGGTTGTGATACGGGAATTGCAAAATCGTGGATGAGATCGAGATGCCGCGTTCGCGCTCCATCTCCATCCAGTCCGATGTGGTGGCTCGTTGATTTTTGCGAGCGCGCACGTTTCCAGCCAGCTCAATGGCATTTCCATAAAGCAATAATTTTTCAGTTAAAGTGGTCTTCCCCGCATCCGGGTGAGAGATAATGGCAAAAGTACGGCGGGCGGCAACCGCCTCGCTCAGTGATGTTTTATGATTGGGATTACCGTTTGAAATTACGTCTTGCATTTTTTCTCCATAAGCCAACAAAGGCCGTACATTTTAACATGGTTTATGGAATAAAAAGCAGTCCCAGCCGCTTGGCTGGGACTGCTTTTTCAAATTTAATAGAAACTTATTTCTTCACAGTCTTGCGGGCTGCGGGTTTCTTAGCTTTCTTGGCAGGCTTTTCAGCAGGTTCTTCTTCAAGAACATATTCCAACTCTTCCAAATCGAGGTCTTCTTCATCCTTGATATCGTTCAGGAAGTTGTAAACCAACACCGCCAGCGTGGCTCCGATCAACGGGCCAAATAAATAGATCACATAGGTGTACACATTTGTATAGCTCGGCCCTACAAATATGGCGGGACCGAATGTGCGCGCAGGGTTCAGAGATGCGCCGGTGAGCGCGCCGCCGCCTAAAATGGCCAATGCCAAAGTGGTGCCAATAGCCCAGCCTGCAAATTTGCCGCCGTTGCCAGCCACTGCCGTGTTCAAGATCGTATTTACCAGGAAGAAGGTCAAGATCGCTTCTACAACCATCGCAAAAATCGGCTGCTTTTCAGTCAACAAGCCGGTTGTCGCGCCGCCTTCCAATGTGCCGCCAAGCGAAACCGCAATGGTTTGCAGGAACCACGCCGCCAAGATCGCCCCTGCAAATTGAGCGATCCAATAAAAAACAGCCTGCCCCCATTTAACGGTATTATTTAATGCAAGCGCGAAGGTCACAGCGGGGTTGACATGCGTGCCCGAGATATGGCCATAAGCATAGGCAAATACCGCCAGCGTAAAACCATGCGCAAGGGCAACAGCAATCGGCGCCGCGCCCACCATTCCAGCACCTGCGCCAATAAATACCAAGGCAAAGGTTCCGATAAATTCAGCAACAAAAACTTTCGAATTAAACATAGATTCTCCAATCCATTGATTTTTAAATATAACCCCTCAGGACCCGATACGCTACGAGGATTCCCAGTCTCTCGCGCCTGATAAAAATGACTTCCCCGGCATTACCTTCCTGCCAGCAGGTTGGACCTCCTCCAAAACCAATGCCCCATCCGCAGACATGATCGCGGGTCTTCCTTCGACCGTGATCCTGCTTCCAACGCCCGGGCCTTCTGCCACACGGACAGATGCCTTCGTGACCTTCAGCACAGTCCCATTCCACTCGAACCATGTCCCCGGCCACGGATTCAGCGCACGCACACGCCGCTCCAACTCGGCGGCAGGACGGGTGAAATCCAGTTGTCCATCCTGCTTCTTTAGCATAGGCGCGTATGTTGAACCTTCCTCAGGCTGCGGTGTTGGCACAATCTTTCCCGCCAGATAATCGGGCAAGGTATCGAGCAGGAGATTCGCTCCCAGTTTGGATAATGTCTGGAAGACAGAGCCAGCTGTGTCGTCCCGCCTGATGCGAATGCTTTTCATCGCAAGTATGGGGCCGGTATCCAGACCCTCATCCATCTTCATGATGGTCACGCCGGTCTCTTCATCCCCTGCGAGGACGGCAGCATTGATGGGCGCTGCGCCACGCCAGCGTGGCAGCAGCGAAGCGTGAATATTGATGCAGCCATATTTCGGGAGGTCAAGTACATCCTTTTTTAATATCTGCCCAAACGCCGCAACCACAATGAGGTCAGGCGCCCACTCTTGAAGTTGGCGCATGGCCTGGGGCTCGCGCAATTTCTCTGGCTGAATGACGGGGATATTCAGTTCAAGTGCGAGAGTCTTAACGGGGGGAGCCTTCAATTCACGCCCGCGCCCGGAAGCACGGTCTGGCTGCGTGACCACGCCTACAACCTGATAATGCTCGGCCAGCAAGCGCAGAGTTGCAAGCGAAAAATCGGGAGAACCCATAAATACGGTTTTGGTTGACATGTGAAAATTTTACTGCCTTTTATGAAATATTGTAATGAGTGACAGATCGCAGGGCTTTTAACTGTCTGGTACTAAAGTATGAAGCAATTGGTTTGCGTTTTGAGTTGAAAGGCTGTAAAATACTGCAAATCAATCCCAACTTATTCGGAGGAATAAACCATGTCTCAACAACCAATCAATCCTGATATCACCAGTGACGACAAACTGTGGGCAATGCTCAGCTATCTTATCCCTGTGATCGCCGTTGTGGTGCTCTTCATGGAAGACAAGAAAGCCCGACCCTATATCAAGTTCAGCGCTGTCCAATCCATCGTTGTGACCGTGCTCATCTCGATCATTGCCACCGTCACCTTCGGTTGCGGTGCCATTTTGGTTTTTGTCCAGCTTTATTGGGCTTACCAAGCATACCAGGGCGTGGACATCAAAATCCCGTTCGTCAGCGATTTCATTCACAACCAAGGCTGGGCATAACCCTTCCCGCTTTACAAAAAGACTCGCGGTTCATGCCGCGAGTCTTTTTTATTACACGTACTAAAGCTGACCATAACATTCAGCAAGGAGAATCTATATGAACGAACAAACGCCTCAAAACCTGCCCTTGTCTCCAGCAGAGGAAAAACAATGGGCAATGCTATCGCATTTCAGCGTGCTGCTCAACTTATTCACAGGCTTCATGGGCATAGGTGTGCCCATTGCAATCTATTTTATTTATAAAGACCGTTCACGCTATGTAGCCTATCATTCCTTACAAGCCATCCTTATGCAGGGAATCTGTTCCTTTGGCGGGCTGCTACTCGCTGTTCTCATCGGTGGATTGAGCCAACTCATCCCATTTGCCGGGCTCATCTGCCTGCCGATCTCTTGTCTGTTTGGATTGCTGCCCCTGGTCGCTCTTATTTACGGAACTTATGGCGGCTTTATGACCAACAAAGGCGAAGATTTCAAATACTGGCTTATCGGTGATTGGGTACGAAGTACGCTCACCGGCTAAATCAAAAAATCCCCTTCGCTATGAAGGGGATTTTTTTGAACTATTCCAATTTAGGGGATGCTTCCCGCCAAATCCGAGCCGAGCCGTATTTCAATATCCACGGTTGAGTTCGGGTCTGGGTTGAAGCGTATCTGTCTATCGGAGAGACCAAAGACACCTTGCAGCCATTTGATCGTGTACAGCTTGGGACCATATACTACAACAATGGTCTGGCTGTAGGACTCAGGCGAAGCTGCAACTTCGGTCACGTTCATTCCGTAGGATTGGAAGAATGAACCTGCACGCTGATCGAGACCGGGAGTAAAGGTTCCATCCATGATGCGGACGCGTGCTCCTTCATCCCGCATCGCCTGGGTAATGAGATTAACATCCGTGCTGCCAGAAGGAACCGCCAGCGGACTTAACGCCCCGCTGGCGGTAAATATCTCATCGCGCAATATACGGATCTTGTCCGCGATCGGCTTCATAATACTGGCAGGCTCGCCGCCAAGGATCACACTATCGAATGTAACCATGCTGGTGTCGATCACGCCGGACTTGATATTTTCGTATTGAATATCCTTTGCAAGCATGGCCAACTTAAGGGCATCTTCAAAAGACATGTTGGTATGAATACCGTAAGACAGCTCCTGATACATGGTAGGAGCCTGTGAAATCAAGGTTGGGAAAACTTCGGGGTCAAAGACCTTGTCTTTGATGGCAAGTACTACTTCCTGTTGGCGTCTGGCGCGGTCAAAGTCACCGCCGGAAGTGTGTCGGTTGCGGGCATAGGCCAGCACTCTCCAACCCTCACATAACTCGCGTGTACCGCCGGAAGTCAGCACAACTTTATCTGTACCACTGCCGATGGGGTCAAGCACCATATCTTCGGTAGGGTTCACCTCAATACAACCAATCCAATTCATCATATCGACAAATACGTTGAAATCGACCTGCAGAAAATAATCCACAGGAACACCGATGAATTGTGAGACCGTCTTCATGGCAAGCCCGGGGCCGCCGCCCGGCAATTGAGCGCCCTCACCGCTGGAATATGCAGTGTTAATGCGGCTATACCCAAAGCCCGGGATATTCACCCACATATCACGCGGAATGGACAACATGCCGGCGCTCATGCTGATCGGATCGATCGTTACCAGCATCATCGTATCGGAGCGCGGCGGACCACTTTGCACATCAAGGTCGCGCGCATCCAAACCAATGAAAAGGATGTTGATGCGGCTGGCGCCGTCCCAGGAAGGCGGGAGTGCAACCGCAGGCGCCTCCGCCGCTACGGCGGGCAATGCATCTGGTAATGGCGTGCCTTGATCGTTAATTACAGGCTGATCCCCTTCGCCCGAAGTAAGGCCGCATTTGGCTGGCGCAGTTCCCGGCAAATTGGTCAGGTTCCAGCATTGGGTTAAGTTATTGGCCAATACAAATGCACCGATCCCCATCGCAACAGCCACTACCCAAAAAATGACCCCACCCACTGTGGGGCGGCCAAATTTTGGGAGTTTTATTTTTTTCAAGAATTCAAATCTATTCATTTTTTTCAAAAACCTCAGGGCTTAATGTATACCATATCCAGCCCAAGTCGTTGCAGGCCTTCCTGCGCCCAATACTGCAAAAAAGCGGATTCCTCACCGAGACATTTCATCATCACCGGAATGGCGCGATGATCGCGAATCTCAGAAAGCGTGCGTAACACTACAATACGGATACTGTTCGGCGACTCGTTCATGACCTTGAGCAGGGCCGGCACCGAGGGACTTCCAATTTTCACGAGAGCATTTCCCGCCAAACCTGCTGTGAGAGCGTCTTCGTCTGCCAATGCATGGATCAACGCATCGACCGCATCTTCATGGGGGTGATTGCACAAGGCAAGGGCAGTTGCGGCACGCACCTCCGGCGCTGAGTCGCTGAGGAGCGGGATCAGGTCAACGGTCTGTGTGTGAGGCGAAGCGGCTAGAGCACGCACCGCCCACCAGCGTACATCTGTATCATCTGAGCGGGTTAATTCCAGAAGAGTAGGAATGACCGCCGATCCTAAATTTACAATGGCAGGGATCGAACTTTCAGCGCGTTCATCGTCTCCGCTGGTTAAATCAGCCAGATGTTCTTTCATTTTCTATTTTGCTGGCGGAGGGACAGGGAGAGCGTCCTGCGCGGTATTGACCCACTTATCGCCTTCGTCAATGAGCATTACGGGGATATCATCCACAATCGGGTATTTGCGCCCACAATCCTGGCAGATGAGCCATGAGTCTTTGTGAAGGACAAGATTGCCTTCCTTTTCGCGAACACAATTGGGGCAACGTAAAATTTCAAGCAGTTCTGTACTAACCATGTTTTCTCCTTTTGAGGGCTGTAAATCATCAGCCTCCTACGATATTTTTAGGCTGAAAAAGAGGTTCATATTTTTCAAAAACCTACTGGCAAGGATTGTACCATGCGGGAATTATCAGGTATTTGGGCTTAAACAAAGTTTGCTTTTTCTGGCGGCATCTTCCGGGTCTTCGGTCCCAGGGCCATATTGACAGACGGCCTGCCAGGGTTGGTAATGGGTAATAAATTGATCGGAGAAATAGATCTGTCCGCCGCGCCAGACGGTACGGTCAACGGTCACATCTGCGCCCTGAGCGGCGTAATCCACCTGAGAGATCTGATTCACTTTGAAATCTGGATTCTCCTCAAAGAGGGGCGGCGGGGGCGGGACAACATTGGCTGGACCTGTTGTCTCCCATGTGATGCTGCGTCCGTCGGAAGTGGAATAGATCTTCCATGTGATGGTACGAGCGCTGACATTGACGTAGGTTTCCATCAACAGCCAGTAGGGAGTATCGTTTTGGAATTTAAAATCCACGAGCGGGAAATAGACAGTGGCATCCAAGCCTGCGAAGTCGGGGTCGACAGAGCCGCTGGCATCCATTTCATAATAAGAGACACGATACGCGTGCGAATAGCGTTCCACCACAGGAAAACCTGCAAAGAACACAGTGCGGAATAGCGTGGTGCTGACCTGACACACTCCCCCGCCCACACCTTTAATGGTGCGTCCGCCGTAGATAATGAGAGCCTCAGCAAAGCCGTTCTCAAGACTCACATCGCCCAGTTCACTTCCCATGGAGAAGGTTTCGCCCGGGGCAACGAGCAAGCCGTGATATCTTTCCGCAGCAGCAACAATATTTTGAATGCGAGCTTGACTGGAGCCGTAAAAATATGTGGTCTGTTCGGCGATCAATTCTTTGACCCCTAAGTCCGCGCCATTAGCGGTATCTGCAACGGCAGGAGCTTGTTCGGCAACAACCAAAGCCACCGTATGTTCGCCCCGAAGGAGGGCAGCATTGACGGCGGCGACACTAGCCTCCACATCCATTACACGGCCAACGCTTGAAGGTGCGATCGGTTCGATCTGCCCCGATACCGTGTTAAATGTGAAACGTGCATTGGCAGGCAATTGATCCACGATCACTTTCAAGTCGGTCAGGGATGCGCGCAATTTATTAGGGTCAAGCCCGACCTGCATTTCGGCGACGCCCGCATTATCCACGACATTCACGGCGAGCATATTGGCAACGATGGGAACGTCATACGTCCACGGACCGGGGTCACCATCGCGGAAGTTCGGTACGGCAATGGTCAGGGGCTGGCTTAGGATGCGGCGGGCAGCTTCAGCTTGCGAAGAGACATCCAGCAATTTCGGTGAGGTTTCCTGAATCACCAGAGGCACTTCCCCATCGCGGAAGGATTGCAATTGTCCGCCGAGGTAGATCAATGTGGCATCCAGATTTAATGCACGCCCCAATTGACCTGGCTCCGAAACAACGTTCGTTCCTTCGACGTGGAGGTTTGCTTCCACAACCGACTGATTAACCTGCGCTGCGATATTTTGCAAATAAGTATACGCCACGCGCTGATCAAAGATGACTACGGGCGCAACGTCTGTGCCGAGACCGCGGGCGCTGATCTGTCCGGAGAGCGCGGAGAACAAGCCGCCTTTGCGCCCATATTGATAGGCAGCAATGGCGCTTGCAGACGGGTCGAAGACCATGCCCAATTCCGCGGGAGATGCCACCCATACCTTATCGGCATCCCGAAACAATACTTTACCGGTAATGGGATAGGAAAGGGTCTGGCTTAATTTCAACGCAGCGTCATTTGGGGAAAGCCCGGACAGATCCACCCCTGCCACAGAGACGCCGGGGAAGATCCTGCCTGCGAACGCGAGCTGGTAGCCGATCGTCCAAAAAAGAACGATTGCCGAGAAAATGATAAATCCGCCAACGAGGGCGGCAAGGATCTGTTTAATTAAATTATTCCTGAACGCTGCATTATTCATGACAAGGATTATAACGAAAAATCTCCCTTGATAGTGATGATTACCTAAGTTTTTGATTAATAACCAGAGTCTTCGCTGATTATTTCACGGTACAATTTGAACTTCTCGGAGGAATGATGATCGAAGACCAAATTCCAAACGTACCTATAATTGATGAAAAACCAAAACGCAATTGGACATTATGGCTCGCGGCAGGTGGATGTGCAGTATTCCTATGCGCCGCTGTATTTGTTGGAGCTTTAATATTTGTAGGACCGGACCTTGTTCAAAAATTTTTCCCGAACAAGGTTGATGTTGCGGCGGAACTTCCACGTGAAGTAACGCAAAGCAACACCATGGGCGATGCCAAAGCACCTGTCTATATTGTGGAATATGGTGATTATCAATGCCCGTACTGTTTGAAATTCTGGAAAGAAACCGAACCGCAGTTGATCGATGAATATGTGAATACGGGCAAAGTGTATTTTGAATACCGCGCCTATCCCATCATCGGACCTGAATCCGTGACGGCTGCGGAAGGTGCCTACTGCGCCGGCGATCAGGGCAAATATTGGGAATTCCATGATACCCTCTTTACCAATTGGACAGGTGAAAACGTAGGGGATTTCACACAGGACAAATTGGTCCAATATGCCAAAGCGCTGAACCTGAATGCGCAGGCGTTCGAATCCTGCTTGAGCGGGGCAAAATATAAAGGGCGGGTGGAGCAGGAACGGGCGCAAGCAGAAGCGGATGGAGTCCACGCGACGCCAACCCTTTTCATCAACGGAGTCAAAGTAGAAGGCGCTCAACCTTTCCATGCACTCAAGCAATATATCGAAGATGCATTGAATGGAAATTTGGAAACGCAAAACGGATAAGTCAATGAAGCCGTCCAGTGTCCATTTTCAAAACGAGCACTTCACGCTCATTCAAGGGGATGTGTTGACGACGACGCTGGTTAACGAAAACAGCGTTGACCTGGTGGTCACGTCCCCGCCATACAACGTGGACATTCAATACAACTCGCACAAGGATGATGTCTCTTATGCAGAGTATTTGGAATTCAGCGAGAAATGGATGGCGCGCTGCTTTGATTGGTTGAAGGATGACGGGCGCTTTTGCTTGAACATTCCGCTGGATAAAAACAAGGGCGGGCAGCAAAGCGTGGGCGCGGATCTGACGACCATCGCCAAGCGAATTGGGTTTCAATATCATTCCACGATCATCTGGAACGAAGGCAACATTTCACGCAGGACGGCTTGGGGCTCGTGGATGAGCGCATCCGCCCCGTATGTGATCGCGCCAGTGGAATTGATCGTGGTGCTGTACAAAAAGAATTGGAAGAAACTCAGCGGCAGTAAAGTATCTGATGTGGGCAGGCAGGAGTTCATGGATTGGACGAACGGCATGTGGACATTCAACGGCGAAAGCAAAAAGAAGATCGGGCATCCCGCGCCCTTCCCCATCGAACTGCCGCGCAGGTGCGTAAAACTTTTCAGCTACGTGGACGATGTGGTGCTCGATCCATTTTGCGGCAGCGGAACGACTTTAATCGCGGCGGTCTCCAACAACCGAAAAGGGGTCGGCATTGATGTGGATAAAAAATACTGTTCTCTTGCTCAAAAAAGAATTCTTGAGAACACAACTCCGTCAATCACGGAAAGTCCAAAGAAGAAAACAACCACGGGCAAAAAAGAGAAACGCTGATCTTCAGGCAGAGTTTCTCAATTCCATTCCTATATATTTATCTGTGGGCAATACGCCATGCAAAACTCAAATTCCAAAAAACGTTTCGACATAAAGAGCTCGCTTGAATTGGGGAACAAAGCCGAAGGGCTTTTTATTCTCACGGCAGTGAAACAGGGCTGGAAGGTATCTGCTTCTTCACAAGATGAAAACATTGACGACCATTGGGATTATCTGATCGAGAAGGAAGACCTTACATTCAAAGTGGAAGTGAAAGCCGAGAAACGCATTGAACGCAGCGACCATGATATGCAGTCAAAGTTCATTTGGGTGGAACTGCGCAACGTGAGAGGCAAGGTCGGCTGGCTGTTCGGCACGGCGGATTTGATCGCTTTTGAAAAAGAGAAAACGTTTTTCTTCGTCAAACGGAGGGATCTGCTGGCGGTCGTGAACCAAAAGGTAAACCTTGTTGCGAAAGTAAAATCTGCAAAAGACGCGCTATATAAAATTTACACCCGTGAAGGGCGCAAGGACAAAGTGACCCTGCTCCCCGCCGCCGATCTTGAACCGATCCAATTCATGGAATGGAAAAAGTGACCGCAGTGCCAGCCGTGCAACAAAAAAATTTAAAAGGTATCCGATGAAAAAAAATATTTTGATCTTATCAATTTCGATCCTTTTGCTGACTGCTTGTACCCCCGCCTCTGCCTCAGCGACAAACGCTCCCGCTCAGAACCAGCCTGTTTCTGTTACAGAGACAGCTGCCCAACCTGCAACAGCTACGGCTGTCCCTGCCACGCCGACTCTCCCCCCGCCCACAGAGACGTTTACCCCCGTCCCAACAGAGACGCCTACCCAAATCGCTTACGTAGACAGCTTGAGAGCCACTGTCACATCGGATAAGCTGGTCTGCCGTTATGGGCCGGGTGCGAACTATTTGTATCTCATTGCATTCAACAAAACCACACCACTTCGGCTGCTCGGACGCGCCCCGGGGAATGCCTGGGTGTTGGTGGAAAATGAGCCGCAGCGCTGCTGGGTCAATTCAGAATTCGTGGAAACTCAGGGCGACTTAATTACGCTAAAACCCATGTACCCGGATGGCTACAAGATCCCCGTCTCACCCTATTATGGAGCAACCACCGTCCTCACTGCGGTGCGAGAAGGGACAGCCATTACAGTGACATGGCAGGAGATCATCGTCAGCCCGGGGAAATATGAAGACGAAAACATGTTCCCGTATATTGTCGAAGTCTGGCGCTGTGAAAATGGACAGATCATCTTCGATACGCTTGGCTCCAGAGTCCCATTCATAACATTTGAAGATCAAGCGGGCTGCGCAGAACCCTCCCATGGACGGGTATACATTCAGGAAAAACACGGGTATGGAGGTCCAGCAGATATCCCGTGGCCTGCGCCTTAATAGCAAAGACCCCGAGTTTTGAAAACTCGGGGTCTTTTTGGCTCCTGGCCTAGGATTTGAACCTAGAACCTAGCGGTTAACAGCCGCTCGCTCCGCCGATTGAGCTAGCCAGGAACGCGAGCGATATTATATGTACAAGGCTGGGGAATGTCAAGTAAATGAAAAAGATTTTAATGGATGGTTTAAGCAGGTATACTCAGTTTACTTATGACAAATTACATCACCACCAAATGGGACGTTGTCATCGCGGGCGGCGGGCCTGCAGGCTTTTTCGCCGCGATTCATTGTGCCGAGTTGAATCCAAAGTTGCGGATCTTGATCCTAGAGAAATCCACACAAACACTCGGCAAGGTGCTCATCTCCGGCGGCGGACGCTGCAACGTGACCCATGCCTGCTTCGACCCCGCGCAGCTCATCACCTACTATCCACGCGGCGGTATGGCTTTGCGCGGCGCATTCACACGCTTTCAACCGTTGGACACGATCAAATGGTTTGAAACGCACGGCGTAAAATTGAAGACCGAAGCCGACAACCGCATGTTCCCCATCACCGACTCCGCCAAGACCATTGCCGACATCTTGAACTTCGAAGTGAAGAATGCCGGGGTGAAGATCCACATTGGCGCAACCCTGCAAAAGGTGGAAAAAAGTCCACGGGGTGGGTTCAGGCTCGAGGTCAGGAAGGGAGGCGAAGTCCTTCCTCTCCAAACAAAAAAATTACTCATCGCCACCGGCAGCGATCCCAAAACGCGCGAGATCGTCAAATCGCTTGGGCATAGCATTAAAGAACCCGTGCCATCCTTATTTACGTTCAACGTGAAAGACAAACGCATCGATGGGCTGGCGGGCGTGGCGGTTGAGAACGTAACCCTTAAAATGGATTCGATCACGCAAAGCGGGCCGATGCTCATCACCCATTGGGGCTTGAGTGGTCCCGCCGTGTTGAGAACATCTGCCTGGGGTGCGCGCATATTGCATGACAAAAAATACGCCTCCACCTTAACTGTCAACTGGCTCGGCGACTATAAGCTGGATGCTGCACTGGAAATTTTACAACACAACAAGAACTGGCCCGAAAACGCACGCAAAAAAATTGCAACGCAACCTGCTTTCTCACAGATCCCCATTCGCTTGTGGAAACAATTAACTCAATTCATCGGTGATAAAAACTGGGGAGATATTTCAAAAGTTGAATTGCGAAAACTCGCCGAGGAATTAACCGCAGGACAATTTGAAATTACAGGCAAGGGACAATTCAAGGAAGAGTTCGTCACCTGCGGCGGCGTGAATTTGGACGAGGTGGATTTCAAAACCATGCAAAGCCGAATCGTGGAAGATCTCTTTTTCGCTGGCGAAGTATTGGACATTGACGGCATCACTGGCGGATTTAATTTTCAATCCTCGTGGACAACAGGCTGGCTGGCTGGGAATGGATTATCAAGCGGTTAGAAAACGGATAACTATGAAAGGCGGATGCAACAAAGCATCTGCTTTTTTTTCATTGACCATCTGCCCATCATCCCGTAAAATCCCCCAACTAAAATTATATATAATTTACAAGGAACCACGCAATGGCAAAATACCGCATCATGTACTGGAAGCACATTCCTCAATCTTTTACCGTTGAGGGCGATGGCCGTACAGTGAAAAAACAACTCTCTCAAAAAATCCAGGACAAAATTGACGCGTACGCGATGGCAGTCGGCGCGACATCCACAAGCGATTACGCGAAGGAATACAAACGCGGCGAATGGACTGAGCGCGAAGGCTCTCCCGAAGAAGTTGCGGACGCGCTTCTTTCTGAACTGGAAGCTGAGTTTGCAAAAATTGAAATTCCCCGCCCTATCAGACAGTAGACCACAGACCGCAGACCGTGGTCGATCGTCCGCCGTCAACCGTCAACCTTATGACAAACAAACATAACATCATCCTGCAACCCTCCGGCTCTCGTGGACAAGTGGAAGAAGGCATGTCCGTCCGTTCTGCTGCGCGCGAGCTTGGCGTGGAGATCGAATCCATTTGCGCCGAGAATGCCACTTGCGGCAAGTGCATGGTCTTAATTGAAGAAGGCCGCTTCGAGAAGTACAACATCGACTCAAAGAAAGACAACGTCTCCCCTGTTACCAATGAAGAAGCCGCTTACTTTGCCCGCAGACCCAAACTCTTAAAAGATAAAGGCTGGGAAGTTGGACAAGTGCGCCTTTCGTGCCAATGCAAAATTCGCGGAGATGTGCTCATCAACGTCCCCGAAGAAAGCCGCGGCAACAAACAGATCGTCCGCAAGAGCGCCACGGAACGCGAGATCGAAGTAAAGCCTTCGGTGCGAAAATATCTGGTGACGATGAGTCCGCCCACACTGGAACGCCCCATTGCAGATTGGGAACGCCTCGCCAAAGGACTGGAAACTTCAATGGGGTTAGTCCGCGGCACGGAAGAAAAACTCCCGCGCTGGTATGAGTTGGGAATTGATTATCAATGCCTGCGAACGCTTTCGTCCACGCTGCGCGAAGCAAAATGGAATGTGACCGTCACGGTCTGGCAGGATAAAGAAGTCATTGAAGTTCAGGCAGGCTATGTGGAAGACAGCTACGGCGCAGCTGTAGATATTGGCTCCACAACCGTTGCGCTATATCTGTGTAATCTGCGAACTGGTGAAATGCTGGCTGCAGAATCGGAAATGAATCCGCAAATTGTGTACGGCGAAGATGTCATGTCCCGTATTCAGTATGCAATTGAAAACCCAGATGGCTTGGAGAAATTGCACAAAGCGATCATCTCCACACTGAATAAATTGCTCAAGCAAGCCGCAAAAGAAGCGAAGATAAAATCCGAAGAGATTCTGGAAATGGTCTTGGTTGGAAATTCCACCATGCACCATATCTTGTTAAATCTTCACCCAAAAGACTTGGGACTTGCGCCGTTCGTGCCGACCATCCATAAATCAATGGACATCAAAGCGCGTGAACTCGGCTTGCACATCAATCCATCGGGCAACATCCACGTCCTCCCCACCATTGCATCCTTCGTCGGTGCAGATACCAGCGCGATGATCGTCGCTGAAGAACCGCACAAGCAGGATGAGAACTGGCTGCTGATCGATGTGGGCACGAATGCCGAATTAATTCTTGGCAATCGCAAGCGGCTGGTTTGCACGTCCACGCCCACAGGTCCTGCCCTCGAAGGCGCGCATGTGGAATATGGAATGCGTGCAGCGCCTGGTGCGATGGAACGCATCCACATTGATGAGAATACTCTCGAGCCAAAATATAAAGTCATCGGTGTGACGGGTTGGAATACCGACCATGCCGAGTTCAAAGGTCAGGTCAAAGGGATTTGCGGTTCCGCCATCATTGACGGAGTGGCAGAATTATTCCGGGCGGGGATCGTTGATTCTCGGGGCAAGTTCAAGAAGGATTTAAATTCGAAGCGCATTCGTCAGGGAGAAAGCGGCTGGGAGTATGTGATTGCCTGGGCCGAGGAAACATCCATCGGACGCGACATCCCCATGACCCAGCAGGATGTGCGCCAAATTCAATTGGCGAAGGCTGCCCTATTCACCGCGTCGCGCACATTATTGAATCGCAGCGGATTGGAATCTCCTGATAAAATCATCCTCGCTGGCGGTTTTGGAAGTTACATTGATAAAGAAAAAGCCATGCTGATCGGATTGATTCCCGATTGTGAGTTGGATCGAGTCTATGCGGTTGGGAATGCGGCAGGCGATGGCGCGCGCATTGCGTTGTTGAATATTGAGAAGCGCAACGAAATCGACAGCGTGACCCGCAAAGTGGAACGCTTCGAATTGCCCACCGATCCTGAATTCCAAAATCAGTTCATGCTCGCGACGAGCTTCCCGCACATGAGCGAGCCGTTTCCACATATCGCGCATTTGATTCCCAATCGCAAAGCGGATCCAATGGCGAAGAATTTCATGAGTAAATAAAAAAATCTTTAACCACGAAGGGCACAAAGAACACGAAGCAAGACGAAAGAAGAAAGAATTTCTTTGTGCTCTTTGCGGTGAAAAATAGGAGAGCAGGATGAACAAGTTTTTGGAGCGTTTGAACGGCGGGGAAATTCTCGTTGCGGATGGAGCAACGGGTTCGAATTTGCAGAAGATGGGTCTCAAGCCCGGTAAACCGCCAGAGGATCTCATCATTGATGACCCCGACACTATTTTGAATTTGGCAAGTTCCTTCGCCAAAGCTGGTTCGGATATTATTCTCACCTGCACCTTCGGCGGCACCCGCATGCGGATGAAGGATTCAAAATATCAGGATCGGACTCCTGAAGTTAATATCCGCGCGGCGGAGATCGCCCGAAAAGCCGCTTCATTAAACGGAGGGCTGGTCGGTGGTTCTATGGGCCCCGTCGGCGCTTTGTTAAAGCCCTATGGCCCACTCGAAGCAGAAGATGTGAAAGCCACCTTTGCCGAGCAAGCTAAAGCCCTCGCGGAAGGCGGCGTAGACTTGTTAGTGATCGAAACCATGTTCTCGTTTGAAGAAACCACTGCCGCTTTTGAAGGCGCCCGCTCGGTGACCGACCTGCCCATCGTTGTCTCTTTCAGCTACGACCGCGGCACACGCACCATGATGGGTGTGAAGCCAAAGGATGTGATGAAGCGCTACACTGAAAAAGGCGCGACCCTCATCGGCGCAAATTGCGGAACTACGCTGGAGAATATGGAATCCATTGCCAAGGAATACGCGGCGACCATTCCCAATTTCCCGCTGTGGATCAAACCGAACGCAGGCGTCCCGCACATGGACTTGGAAACTGAGCAGGGCGTGTATGACATGGGTCCCGAAGACATGGCGAATTACGCAAAGAAATATGTGGAGCTTGGCGCAAAGGTCGTAGGCGGCTGCTGCGGAAATACCCCCGAGCATATTGCGGCGATTGCGAAGGCTGTGAAGGGCTAGTGAATAGTGAGAAGTAAGCAGTAATTAGTGAACAGTGATCAGTTACGGATTATGAGTTGCGGGAAGCGGAATTCGTAATCCGTAATTTGTTATTGGAGGCTTGGATGCGCGAAGAGATTTTAGAGTTATTGTCGGGTAAAAAGATAGTGTCGCAGCCTACTTTTAGCGGGTTGATCCATGTCACGGCGGAGGGGCTGGAACGTGAGGGATTGATTTTTCACGAGACACACAAAGATGCGGAGAAAATGGCGAAGGCGGCGGCGAGTACGTTTAAGTTGACAGGGATGCCATCCGCAACGCTGCCGTTGGATTTGTGTGCGCCTGCTGAAGCATTAGGCTCGGAGTTGATCTTTTACGAGGGGGAGGAATTTCAATTTCCACAGGTAAAAAAGTTATTGTTTGAATCGGCCAGCCAGATGGCTGACTTGCTCCCTACTCTTGGAGATGCCAGCGCGAGACAAAAGGGAAGAGTTCCTTTGATCTGCAAGGCGATTGAGTTGGTAAAAGATGATATTGGCAAAGAGGCAGTGATATCGGGTTTGATTCCCGGGCCGTACACTCTGCTTATTTATGTGTGCAAAGTGCAAAATCTGTTCCGCGAGATGAAGAAGGAGCCCGCCATAGTAGCAAGTGCGCTTCTGTATCTTGCGGATTTTCTGGCGGATATTGGCAATGCTTATTTGGAAGCCGGTGCAGACTTCATCACCGTCCATGAGATGGGCGGATCGCCGGGGTTCATTGGACCAGCGAAATTCGATGAGTTTGTCCTTGCTCCGCTCAGGGCATTGAATGGAAAATTAAACGGACCAAAGGTGTTATCTGTGTGCGGGAATACAAACTCGTCCATGCAGGTGCTGGCGCAATGTGGGGCGAATGCGATCTCGGTGGACCAGTTGAATGACCTCGCGACATCCCGCGCGGCATTGAAAGACACGCTGCTTTTTGGGAATATTGACCCCGTGGGAACCCTGTCACAGGGAGGGAATGCCGAGGTAACAGAATCCGTTGTCAGGGCGAAAGAGGCGGGGGCGGATGCAGTCTGGCCGGGGTGCGATCTGGTCATCCAAACCCCCGTCAATAATATCAAATTGATGACAGGCAGCCTATAACTGCCTGTTTTTTTATGCCCGCCATTGACGATTTTCAACGGCGTATGTAAACTGAATTTGTTTGTTAGGAATTCTCATTTGAGGCATACATGGTAAAAAAATCGGATGCGAAGAAAGTAAGCCCACGCAAACCTTTAACGAAAAAGACAAGCGCCGCGAAGCAGCTTTCCAAGCCGCAAATCCTGAAGGAACTTCAGCAGCGCGAGGCGGAGCTTGCCATTATCAAAAGCGTACAGGATGGGCTTGCTTCCAAAATGGAATTGCAGGCGATCTATGACCTTGTGGGCGATATTGTTCATAATATCTTTGAAGCGCATACAACCATCATTACCTCCTTCGATTTAAAAAACTGGACACAATCTTTCAACTACTATATCGACAGAGCAGGCCGCGGGCATCTCGACCCCATCCAGATGAGCGATTTTATGAAGACGCTCGTCCAATTGAAAAAAACATTTTTATTCAACGACAATGTTACCGAGCGAATGCACGAATACGGCGCTAAACTCGTGCATGGACCGTTCCTTCCCAAATCTGCTTTGTATGTGCCGTTGATCACAGGGGATGAAGTGCGCGGTGTGATCTCACTTCAAAACATGAACCGCAAAAATTCCTTTAGCCAGTCCGATGTGCGCCTGCTGGAAACTCTTGCGAATTCGATGAGCGCCGCTCTGGAAAACGCGCGCCTGCTCAAAGAGACGGAACAGCGCAACACAGAACTGGAAGCGATCCAAAAAGCAAGTATTGACCTATCGTCCAACCTTGAATACACAACCGTTCTGGACTCGATCCTGCTGCGCACCTCCACATTGCTGCCGGGAATAGAAATCATCAATCTCTTTATGTACGAGAACAATGAATTGAAGTTCGGCACGGCGATCACGAACGGGAAGATCAAAAAAGTCTCCATTTCAAGCCCGCGCCCGGGGGGAATCACCGATACTGTGGCAAAAACAGGCGAGATCATCCTGGTGGAAGATATGAGCACCCACCCGCTTGTTAAAGATTCGCCTACAAAATGGACGGGAGCGCTCATTGGCCTGCCGCTTAAGTTCCGCCAGCGGGTGATGGGAGTAATGAACATCCACTTCATTGAGCCGCGGATATTTACGAACTCAGAGGTCAGGCTTCTGCAATTATTCGCCGATCAGGCATCGGTCGTGGTCGAGAACTCAAGGCTATTCGAAGAAACAGCCCGCCATGCCCGTGAATCCGCAGTCCTAAATGAGGTGGGCCGTGATATTTCCGCAACGCTAAATATCACTTCGGTGATGAACAAGATATCCCGCCACGCGCGCAACCTTCTTAATGGTTCCAGCAGCGCGATCTTCCTCCCCGAGCCCGACGGCAAAACCCTGCGCGCCATTTCTGCCAACGGCAATATTGCAAATGAGATCATGAAGGATACGATCACGCTTGGGCAGGGCATCATCGGATCACTTGCACAACAAGGCAGGGCGGAATATATCAACGATACGAATCAAGATCCACGCACGGTACAGATACCGGGAACAACCACAGTAGGGAATGAACGCTTGCTGGTGGCTCCTCTGCTGGCCGGAGAAAAGATCAACGGCGTCATGGCCGTCTGGCGTGAGGGCGGGGAATCATTTTCCATTGCTGACCTGCGCTTTCTGGAGGAAATGTCGCTACAGGCTGCGATCGCCATCCAAAACGCCAACTTCTTCAATGAACTTCAACATCGAGCCACAGAGCTGGAGATCATCAACAGTGTGCAGCTGGGGTTGTCATCCAAGCTGGATGTACAATCCATTTATGATCTGGTCGGGGAGAAAGTCCGCAGGATATTCAATACCCAGGCCGTGGTCATTTCATTTTACGATCCCAAGTCTGAGTCCGCATCCTTCCCATACATGTATTGGAAGGGTGAGCGCATTTACCCTGAGAAGCAGCCGCTTTCCGGGTTCTCAGGATATGTGATCCGAAACCGCGAGACTCTCTTCATCGCTGAGAATGTGGATCAAGTGGCACAGAAGTATGGATCCACCCTGTTAGCTGGTGATTCATTCCCAAAATCCTTGATTGCCATGCCCATTCTCGCAGGGGACCAGGTGTATGGCTCGATCTCCATTCAAAACTTAGAACAGGAACACGCCTTTCAGGAAAACGACTTGCGCCTGCTTTCAACCCTCACCGCGAACATGGGAATCGCGATCCAGAATGCGAAGCTGTTCGATGAAACCCAAAACCTGCTGGAGGAAACCAGCCAGCGCGCGGACGAACTGTCCCTGATCAACAGCATTCTGGCCGGGTTGGATACAAAAATGGATATCCAATCCGTCTACGATAGAACTGGCGACCAGATCCGCGACATCTTCGACGCCCAGACTGTAGTATTGATGATCTATGAAAAAAGAACCAAAATGATGTATTACCCATACATCATTGAAAAAGGGGAAAGGTTGTATCAGGCTCCAATGCCATTTCTTGAAGGCGGGAGCGGGTTTAGCGGAGAGGTAATTCGCACGCGCCAGCCGATCCTCGTCAACCGCAACTTTGACGAATATTCCCAACGTTTCCAATCCGCCACGCTCGGGGCGGACGAGGACGATGATGTTGTGGTCAAGTCTGGCCTGTGGGTGCCGATGATCATCGGCGACGAAGTGAAAGGCGTGATCTCGCTGCAAAATTTGGAACGGGAGGATGCCTTCAGCGGCGGCGATGTGCGCCTGTTGAACACCATCGCAAATTCCATCGGCGTTGCGATCGAGAATGCGCGCCTCTTTAACGAGACCCAGCGTCTGCTGCTCGAAACAAGCCGCCGCGCCGCCGAACTGGAGATCATGAACGGCATCTCGCAGGTGCTCACCCAGCAATTTGACGTGCACACCATCATTGAAAAAGTGGGAGACAAAGTCCGCGAGTTGGTAAAGGAAGATAATGTAGGCATCGGCTTATATGACGCGGAAACAAAAACGATCGTCGGTCATTACGTTACCAAAAAGAACGAGCGCATCCAGTTCCCGCCCTTCCCTGTAAATGACTTCACCATCAAGGCATCCTTGATGGGAAAAACACTTGTCATCAACCGCCAATCCAAATCCCTGTGGAAAAAACTTGGCTCGCAGATGACTGCCACAGATCAAATTCCAAAATCTGTGGTGATGGTTCCCATGGTGGTTGGCAAGGAACTCATCGGCGGGCTGACCATTCAGAATTTCGAGCATGAGAATGCCTACGATGAAACCATCATTAAATTGGTAGAGTCGATCGCATCCAGCATGGCAACTGCCATTCAAAACGCGAGCCTCTTCGAGGAAGCCCGCGCCGCCCGCGCCGCCGCGGAAAAAGCCAACGAAGCCAAGAGCGCCTTCCTCGCCACCATGAGCCATGAGATCCGCACCCCCATGAACGCGGTCATCGGCATGAGCGGGCTTTTGCTCGACACTAAACTCAATGAGGAACAGCGTGATTATGTAGAGACCATCCGCAGTTCCAGTGATGCGCTGCTTTCCATCATTAACGATATTTTGGATTTCTCGAAGATCGAGGCAGGCCGCATGGACCTTGAATCCCGTCCGCTCGATTTGCGCGACTGCGTTGAATCGTCATTGGACCTGATCACTGCCCGCGCCGTTGAAAAAGGAATCGACATTGCCTATCTTTTCGACGGCGATATCCCCCCGGCTATCATGGGAGATTCCACACGCTTGAGGCAGGTCATCACCAACTTGTTAAGCAACGCTGTCAAATTCACGGAAAAAGGCGAGGTCGTCCTCACTGTCACCAGTCAGGGATACAGGAACGGCGACCACAAGGAAAAATTCATCCTCACTTTCTCCGTGCGAGATACAGGCATCGGTCTTTCGCAGGAAAGCATGGGCAGGCTCTTCCAGTCCTTCTCACAGGCGGATGCATCCACAACCCGCAAATATGGCGGCACCGGTCTGGGGCTTGCCATCAGCAAACATCTCGCGGAAATGATGGGCGGCAGCATGTGGGTCAAAAGCGATGGCCCCGGCAAAGGCTCCACCTTCTTCTTCACCATCAAAGCCGAAGCCGCAGACCTGCCCCCCGCGCAAAGGCGCGGATTTACCGGCGTTCAGCCTGAACTGCAAAACAAGCGCGTGCTCATCGTGGATGACAACGCCACCAATCGCCACATCCTCAACCTTCAGACGGCAAAATGGGGTATGACTCCGCGAGACACCGAGTCACCGCTCACCGCGCTCGAATGGATAGAATCAAATGAACCGTTCGATATGGCGATCCTCGATATGCACATGCCTGAAATGGACGGCCTCGAACTCGCGAAGCGCATCCGCAGCAGAAATGCAAAACTCCCTCTCGTGCTGTTCAGTTCCCTCGGCCGGCGCGAGGCGGGCGATAACGAAAACCTCTTCTCGGCCTATCTCACCAAGCCGATCAAACAATCCCAATTATTTGATGCGCTTGTTGGACTCTTCGTCAAGCCGTCTCTGGATATCCCCACAACGCCGATCACAGACCGCTTCAAACCCGATCCGCAGATGGCTGCACGGCATCCGTTGAGAATTCTCCTCGCTGAAGATAACACCGTCAACCAGAAGCTTTCGCTGCGCCTGCTCGAGCAAATGGGATACCGCGCCGACGTCGCGTCCAACGGATTGGAAGCCATCGAAGCCGTAAACCGCCAGACATATGATGTTATCCTTATGGATGTGCAGATGCCCGAAATGGACGGCCTCGAAGCCACCCGCCAGATCGTATCGCGCTGGGCAAATCATCATCCATACATTGTTGGGCTCACTGCCAACGCCATGCAGGGTGATCGTGAAATGTGCCTGAACGCAGGCATGGATAATTACATCGCAAAACCCATTCGCGTGATTGAGCTTGTAGACGCACTTTTCAAGGCCAATCGATTAGAGTAGGAATTTTGGAGCAATATGTCCGTTATTAATTTGAATACCCTAAACTCGCTCAAGGAAGCCACAGGCGCTGAATTCGTCAGCGAACTGATGGATACCTTTTTTGAAGACAGCCCGAAACTAATCTCAGAATTGAAGAAGTCCCTTGCTGCAAAAGATGCAAATGCGTTCCGCCGCGCGGCACATTCCATTAAGTCTAATGCGGCTACATTTGGCGCAGACCAGCTTTCAGCCCTTGCACGCGAGTTGGAAGGCATGGGACGGGAAAATGATCTCGAAATAGGCAACCGGCTCGCAGCGCTGGAAGAAGCGTTCCAGATCGCGAAGAGTCAATTAATTGAGTTGAAATAACCGCATGGTCGCACCTTCCGAACCTGCCCGCCTGCTCGTCGTGGATGACAACAAGATCAACCGCATGCTGCTTTCGCGCAGCCTTGAAACGCAGGGTCACCTCGTGGAAACTGCCGAAAATGGAAAAGAGGGACTGGAAAAGATCCGCACCGGCGCATTTGACCTCGTTCTGCTGGATATTGAAATGCCGGAGATGGACGGCTTTCAGGTTCTTGAAGCATGCTTGAAGGATGTGGAACTGCGACAGTTGCCCATTATCATGACCTCGGCCATGGATGAACTCGATGCCGTGGTGAAATGTGTGGAACTCGGCGCAGAAGATTACCTCACCAAGCCCATCAACCCGATCCTGCTGCGTGCGCGCGTCAATGCCAGCCTGGAGAAGAAACGCCTGCGCGATGAACAGCGGAAATTATTCAGAACCTTCGCCACCAAAGAAGTAGCCGAGGAATTGTTACGCACGGGCTTTTCACTGGGCGGCAAACAGGTGACAGCCAGCGTCCTGTTCGCGGACATCCGTTCCTTCACCACCATTGCAGAAAGCCAGTCCCCCGCCGAATCGATCGACCTGCTCAACGAATATTTCAGCATGATGTTCGATGCCATTACGAACAACGGCGGCACAGTCAATCAACTGGTTGGGGATGGGTTAATGGCCGTCTTCGGCGCTCCCATTTTCTTTGATAGTCATCGTGAAAATGCGGTCCGCGCCGCTCTGCAAATGATCGAACAACTGAAAGTGTTCAATCAGGGTCGAACCGATCAAGGCAAATCACAGATCCGCATCGGTATCGGGATCGCATCCGGCACCATGGTTGCGGGGTATACGGGCACACAATCTCGCGCCATTTACACCTGCATTGGTGATACGGTCAACCTGGCTTCACGTATTGAGGAATATACAAAGGAAGCATTACACCCCCTCCTAATTGATAACTATACCCGCCAAGGACTTCCAGAGAACATTGCCGTGGAAGACTTGGGGAAGGTCTTTTTCAAGGGGAAGAACCACGCGATCAAAATTTTTTCGGTTGTGTAACAATATCGTAACGCTCTGCCATATTTTTTGATGCATGGCTTGACGCTTTAAACGTGATGTGCTACCATGCTTTTCGATAATGTTGAATGAGGAGAATCTATGAGTAAAAAACAACGCGGGATGATGGTTATCTTTGTTCTTGTGGTGTCAACCATGTTGATATCCGCCTGCACACAATCCCTGTCTGCCGCCCCTGCCGCCACGCCGACCTTGATCCCCGATGGACTGTTCGTTTCCCCCTTCCCCTCGGTGGAAAACCCGATGGCAATGATCGAAGAATTCGCCAAACAAACTGCTGCCGCACAAACAACAGTTGCCAATGGTGGAACACCTGCCACACCCGGCGCAGTGGTAACTGCCACTACACCGCTGGCTGTAGCCTCCGGTACAGTTGAAACTCCGCAAAGCGGCGTAATTCCCACAGCAACTTCAACCGCTGTGGTAATCAGCACTCCCACCAATGCAATTTCCCAGCCCGCCTCAACCGCGGTGCCTGTTGGCGTGCGCCCTGCGACCTACACCCTTCAAAGCGGTGAGTTCCCATACTGCATCGCCCGCCGCTTCAATGTTGATCCCGATGAATTGCTTGCCCTCAGCAGCTTGTCCAGTGCACAGGCTAACAGCCTATCGGCCGGCACCGTGTTGAAGATCCCTCAAAGCGGAGCCTTCCCCGGCAGCCGCGTTTTGCACAACCACCCAGATACCTACACCGTCGACTCATCCACTGAAACGATCTATGGTGTAGCATGTTATTATGGTGATCTTGACCCAAACACCATCGCTTCTGCGAACAGCATTTCTGTTTCAGCAAGCCTCACCGCCGGGCAGCAGTTGAAAATACCGTAACATCCAAACAAAAAAAGCCCAAGCAAATGCTTGGGCTTTTTTCTTTACCCATTCAATGGAGAAACCCATGCCGTTTGAATTGCTAAAATCTGAAACCTTATTAAAGGGACGCGCTTTTACCATCCGCCGTGACACATTAAAAACTCCAGACGGGCGCGAAACAAAGTTCGACATTGTGGAGCACGGCGGCTCTGTCATCATCATCCCTCTTGATAGTGAAGGCAATCTGCTTTTTGTCCGTCAATATCGACACGCCGCAGGCATGGATTTACTCGAACTCCCCGCCGGCACCCGCGATGGTGACGAACCCTATGAAGACTGCGCAGCACGTGAGATTCGCGAAGAGACCGGCATGGAAGCAGGCACATTGCACAACGTCGGTTCGTTCTACCTTGCGCCTGGATACTCCACCGAATATATGGGCGTCTTCCTGGCTACGGACTTGAAACACAACCCCCTCGAAGCGGATGATGACGAATTCTTATCCATTGAGAAAATCCCGGTAAAGGAAGCCTTTGCGATCGCAGAGCGGGGCGAGATGCCGGACTCCAAGTCACTGGCGGCGTTGTTATTGGCAAGACCGTACCTTGAAAAATATTTATAGAAAAATATGAACTCGAAACCAATGATGATCCTAATCGCGGGTCCCTACCGCTCCGGTACAAATGATGACCCGGAAAAGATCCAAGCCAATGTTCACCTGATGGAATCCTTTGCCCTGCCCATCTTCCGCAAGGGACATATCCCTGTGCTTGGCGAATGGTTTGCGCTTCCGTTACTTGCGCTGGCTGGTTCAAAAGAAATCGGCGATGAACCTTTCAATGAAATCTTTCACCCCATTGCTGTAAAACTCCTGGACAAATGCGATGCCGTTCTGCGCGTGGGAGGTGCATCATCCGGCGCAGACTTAATGGTAAGCACCGCCAAAGAAAAAGGGGCAAATATCTTTTATTCCCTTGAAGAAATCCCGCAACGATGAAAAAAAACGGCAGCTTATAAACTGCCGTTTTTTTATTCCTACTAATCCTGTCCAATATGTGACAACTCGCAGTAGGATTTAAGTCATATATAACTAACGTAATTCGTCGCCGGGGGATACACTTGTAACCGCGAAAATACCAAAACCGCAAAATTTCGGGGCATTTATGCCCCGCTCAAAGGAGCAAGTAATGAAACAACCTATCATTATGATCGACGGTAATGAAGCAACCGCAAGTGTTGCCCACCGTCTCAGCGAAGTGATCGCCATTTACCCGATCACACCCTCCTCCGGGATGGGCGAATTTTCCGACGAATGGTCAGCCAAGGGCAGGAAAAACCTGTGGGGAACCACCCCCCTCGTTATTGAAATGCAATCCGAAGGCGGCGCGGCTGGAACCGTACACGGCGCACTCCAAACCGGCGCACTGACCACCACCTTTACCGCGTCTCAGGGCTTATTGTTAATGATCCCGAACATGTACAAGATCGCGGGCGAGTTGACCAGCACCGTCTTCCATGTGGCGGCGCGCGCTATTGCCTCTCACGCCCTTTCCATTTACGGCGATCATCAGGATGTGATGGCCGTCCGCCAGACGGGCTGGGCGCTGCTCTCCTCTGGCTCCGTTCAAGAAGCGCAGGATTTCGCAGCCATTGCACAGGCCGCCACCCTCAAGGCACGCGTACCATTCATGCACTTCTTTGATGGATTTAGAACCTCGCACGAAGTGACCAAGATATTCCAGCTGACGGATGAAGAACTCCGCCTCATGGTGGACGATGATCTGGTGCGTGCCCATCGAGCACGTGGACTCACTCCTGAGCATCCCACCCTGCGCGGAACCGCGCAAAACCCCGATGTGTACTTCCAGATGCGCGAAGCCTCCAACAATTACTACACTGCCACTCCCGCCATCGTGCAGGAGATGATGGACAAGTTCGCCAAGGTCACAGGCCGCCATTACAACCTCTTCGACTACAGCGGTCATCCCGATGCCGAACGTGTGATCATCATCATGGGCTCCGGCGGCGAAGTTGTGGAAGAGACCGTTTCCTACCTAGCCAAGAAGGGTGAAAAAGTTGGCGTATTACGCGTGCGCTTGTATCGCCCATTCTCCATTGAACATTTCCTCAAGGGCCTGCCCAAGAGTGTGAAATCTGTCGCAGTATTAGACCGCACCAAGGAACCCGGCGCCAACGGCGAACCGATGTACCTGGATATCGTGAATGCCCTCATGGAAGGCAAACGCGCCGACATCAAAGTTATCGGCGGACGCTACGGCCTTTCCTCCAAAGAATTCACACCCGCCATGACCAAGGCAGTCTTTGACGAATTAGCCAAGCCCGAACCCAAGAATCACTTCACCCTCGGCATCAATGACGATGTTTCAAATACCAGCCTCAAAGTCGACTCATCCTTCTCTCTCGAATCAGAAGGCATGGTCAGCTGCGTGTTCTTCGGCCTCGGTTCCGACGGAACCGTGGGAGCGAATAAGAACTCGATCAAGATCATCGGCGAAGAGACTGAGAACTATGCCCAAGGCTACTTCTATTACGACTCGAAGAAGTCCGGCACGGTGACCATGTCTCACCTGCGCTTTGGGCCTAAAGTCATTCGTGCGCCGTATCTCATTGAAGCCAATCAGGCCAATTTCGTAGCCTGCCACCAGTATTCCTTCCTTGAGCGCGTGGACATGCTCAAGTACGCCAAAGAAGGCGGCATTTTCCTGCTTAACAGCATGTTTGGTCCTGAAGAAGTGTGGGATCAACTTCCACAGGAAGTGCAGAAGGACATTATCACCAAGAAGCTCAAGTTCCATGTCATCAACGGCTATGATGTGGCTGAAAAGACAGGCATGGGCGGACGCATGAACACCATCATGCAGACGGCTTTCTTTGCCATCAGCGGCATTCTTCCTCGCGAGGCGGCGATTGCTGAGATCAAGCATGCCATCGAAAAGAGTTATGGCAAGCGCGGTGAAGCTGTCGTGAAGAAGAACTTCGAGGCGGTGGATGCCACTGTCGCGAATCTTTATGAGGTCAAAGTCCCAGCGGCGGTAAGCTCAAAGATGACACGCAGGCTTCCGGTCCCGAATGAAGCGCCTGAGTTCGTTCGCGATGTACTCGGTCAGATCATCGACTCCGACGGCGATAACATCCCCGTCTCCGCTTTCCCAATTGATGGCACATTCCCAACAGGTACAACCCAATGGGAAAAACGCAACCTCGCCCTTGAAATCCCCGTGTGGGACGCGGACTTGTGCATCCAATGCGGTAAGTGCGTGATGGTTTGTCCGCATGCGGTCATCCGCCACAAAGTGTACGATGAGAAGCTCGTGGCTGGTGCGCCTGAGACCTTCAAACATACTGCTTCCAAATTCAAGGAATTTTCGACTGGGTTTGCCTACACCCTGCAAGTTGCACCCGAAGATTGCACAGGGTGTACCTTGTGCGTGGAAGTTTGCCCTGTGAAAGACAAGCGCGCTGTGGGACGCAAGGCCATCAACATGGAGCCGCAACCCGCTCTGCGCGAAGCGGAAGCCAAGAACTGGGATTTCTTCATGAACATCCCCGACATGGACAGAAAATCCTTCAACCCTGGAACGATCAAGAACTCGCAGTTGCTGCGCCCGTTGTTTGAGTTCAGCGGCGCGTGTGCCGGCTGTGGTGAAACCCCGTATGTGAAGTTGGTCTCTCAATTGTTCGGTGACCGGGCCGTGATCGCGAATGCCACTGGCTGCTCCTCCATTTATGGCGGCAACCTCCCCACCACCCCGTGGGCTAAGAATTCCGATGGACGCGGCCCCGCATGGTCGAACTCTCTATTCGAAGATAACGCCGAGTTTGGTTTGGGTATGCGCCTGACCATCGACAAGCAGGTCGAATATGCACGCGAATTGCTCAAGTCCTTTGAATCAACGGTCAGCACCGAGTTGGTTGATGCGATCTTGAACGCCAATCAGGAAGACGAAGCAGGCATCGGCGCCCAGCGTGACCGTGTTGTTGAATTGAAGAACAAACTCGGCAAGTCCAGCGACAGCCGTGCAAAAGACCTAATCAGCCTCGCCGACAACCTCGTCAAGAAATCCGTCTGGATCATCGGTGGTGACGGTTGGGCCTATGACATCGGCTACGGCGGTCTCGACCACGTGCTCGCCAGCGGACGTAACGTCAACATCCTCGTGCTGGATACCGAAGTGTATTCAAACACAGGCGGCCAGGCCAGCAAGTCCACACCGCGTGCGGCAGTTGCAAAATTCGCCATGAGCGGCAAGGGCCTGCCCAAGAAAGACCTCGGTCTCATTGCCATGTCCTATGGCTATGTATATGTCGCCCGCGTTGCAATGGGCGCCAACGACCAACAAACGCTCAAAGCTCTCATCGAAGCCGAAGCCTACGATGGGCCGTCCCTCGTCATCGCGTACAGCCCATGCATCGCGCACGGCTACGATATGGCAAGAAGCCTCGACCAGACCAAGCTCGCGGTGCAATCGGGTCACTGGCCCATGTACCGCTACAACCCAGACCTTGCCCAGCAGGGGCAAAATCCGTTGGTCATCGAATCCAAAGATCCGACCATTTCGATCTCGCAGTATGCTTATAACGAAACCCGTTACAAGATGCTCACCCAAATGGATGAAGAGCGCGCTGAAAAATTGATGAAGGAAGCGCAGCATGATGCAAAATCCCGCTGGACCTTGTACCAGCAAATGGCATCCATGCACTATGACGCAGACACCGAAACCGAAGAGAAAAAGTCATGACAAACCTTTCCACAAACTATCTCGGATTGAAACTAAAGAATCCGCTCGTTGCTTCGGCGTCTCCACTCTCCAAAAAGCTGGAAACAGCCAAGAGACTGGAAGACGCTGGGATCTCAGCGATCGTGATGTATTCCTTGTTCGAAGAGCAGATCATCCACGAAACGCTCGAACTGGACCATTACTTGACTCGCGGTTCTGATTCATTTGCCGAAGCCCAATCCTATCTCCCTGACGGCGGCATGTACGCCATCAGTCCCGAGAAATATCTCAACCAACTGGCAGCGCTCAAGAAGGCAGTGAACATTCCCGTCATCGCCAGTTTGAACGGCGTCTCCAAAGGCGGCTGGACGGGCTACGCAAAGAAGATGCAGGAAGCGGGCGCGGATGCACTGGAGCTTAACCTGTATTTTCTTTCTACCGACCCCGATCTCACCAGCACCGAACTTGAGAATTCCCAGGTGGAATTGGTGGAAGAAGTACGGTCTGTGATTACCATTCCTCTCGCGGTGAAGCTCAGTCCATTCGTCACCGCCCTTCCCCAATTTGCTAAACGTCTCGTGGGCGCGGGCGCAAACGGTCTCGTGCTGTTCAACCGTTTCTACCAGCCAGATTTCGATCTGGACGAGTTGGATATCATCCATAACCTGGAGTTAAGCACTTCATCAGATTTGCGTCTGCCGCTGCGCTGGATCTCGATCCTGTACGGCAAAGTCAATGCGGATTTCGCGCTGACAAGCGGCGTCCACACCGCCAAGGATGTCATCAAATCCATGATGGCGGGGGCGAAGGTGGCGATGACAGCCTCGAATCTGCTGCATAGCGGCGAGCAGGCTGTCGGTCCGATCTTGAGCGAGATCGAAGCGTGGATGAAGGAACGGGAGTACGAATCCATTGAGCAGATGCAGGGCAGCATGTCCCAGATGAATGTCCGCGAACCTGCCGCATTTGAACGTGCCAACTATATGAAGGTACTCAGTTCGTGGCGCGAGCTTCCATAAGTACAAGTTAAATCGAAAGAGGCTTCCAAATTGGAAGCCTCTTTTTTATTACGGAAAATAAAAGCTGGATAACTATTCCTGAACAGGAGCGGCGGCAGCTTGCTTGCGTTGACGGAAGGTGATCCGCCCGCGCGCCATATCGTAAGGAGACATTTCAAGTGCTACGCGGTCACCGAGCAGAATGCGAATATAGTGCTTGCGCATCTTGCCAGAGAGGTAAGCCAACACCTCATGGCCGTTATCCAAACGTACACGGAATTGAGTGCCCGGTAATGCTTCGATCACCAGACCATCCACTTTAATTTTGCCTTCTTCTTTTGTCATACGCGCCTCTTGATCTATTCAGTATCCTTGAAGGAGCGCCGCTTGATGCGGCGGATTGCCTTCTTCTTTTCCATACGGCGGGTTTCGCTTTTTGAGACGAACCAGCGTTTGCGGCGAACAGTGCTTAAAACACCACTCTTCACGACCTTCTTGCGAAAGCGCTTGAGCAAGGAGTCCTGAGACTCACCATTTCGTAAATTTACAACTGCCACTGTATTCACCTCCTTTCCGTTTGGAAATAAAAATCGGCTGTACGCAGAATCAGCCGAAGGTATTTATCAAAAACCTGAAACGAACTCAATGACCGTGCGATCAATAATTACGCTTCAACTCTCCTTGATGTAGACCTATGGATGTGACATCCAAGACCGAAACTGCGAACGGGATTATACATGAGAAAAACCCGCCTGCACAGGGATTTTGAGGGCAATTATGGCAAATCGCCACGCCAATAAATGGGTGGAACTGAGTACAATCAAGCCAATATGAAGGATGCTATCGAGAAAATCAATGCAGATCCCCGTTATCAACGGAATATAGAGTATGGAGAACCACGCTCCGGGCACCCGGAAGGCAAGGTAAAATTCCATATTGCGGACCTTGAAGCCAATTTGGAGCTGCTTCGGAAAAGGGGCATCGGCGAAGAAGATTATTGGAAGCTCAAATTCATGATCCATGTTCATGATTCGTTCAAGGCAGAGGCGGAAAAACACCCCCCCACCCTGCATCCACGAAACCACGCCTCTCTTGCAAAAGAATATGCCAGCGAGTTTACCGATGATGTCGATCTGCTCAATATGCTCCAATATCACGATGAGAATTACAAATTATGGAAGGAATATTCCGAAACTGGTCACTATGATGAAGCGGGTTTCCAGGAATTGCTGGCTGCGATCACAGATTGGGACCTATTTCTTCAATTTTTGATCATCGACGGATGTACAAAGGGGAAGGATTATTCAAAGCTGGGCTGGTTCATAAACGAGGTAAAAAAATATAGGAAGACAAAAGTAAATTCCTCCTGGGTATTACCTGCCGCTGAATGAAAATTACCCCAAATATTCAAGAATCCTCCCGTCTTGCACAAGCTCCGATTTAGTTGTACACTACAAATTGGAAAATTGATATTGTAATAATCAAATAAATCTGCAAACCATCATCACACCATTGAGGGAATATGACTTCAATATTACAAAGTCTCATTTTTAGGGAAATTGAACGAAATGGCCGCAGTCAAGGCTCGCCCACGATCAAGTTTGAAAGCAGAAAGATCACCGTTTCCGGAGAAGATCTGTTTTCAGGTGAAAGGTGGTATGAGAGGTTTTTGGAAGCAAATGCCTTTTATTTGTCCTTACCATCAAATGTGTACGGCGTTGTGATAGACCCAGATGGCACGCCGCACAACCTGGCAGGCGGATTACACCGCGTCCCACCCGGACTGTACAAACTACAATACGTGGATAAACACGAACGCTATGACGTTACTGCGCCCATCTCTGAAATGGCCATGGACGGGGAAAAAATTACACTTACAGTTATGGTACGCTATCGTGTCACAGAACCGCTAACCGCCCTACGGATCGACAAACCCATAGAGACCCTCATTGAGCATCTCCAAACGGACCTGGCTCAATATATTCGTACGCACAACCATAATGATATTGCAGATTCGCCACAGACAAACGGCACAAGCAAAATCCTCTCCTTCTTCGTCCAAAGACATGCAGACCGTCATCCTCTTTCCAGAGCAATTGCAATCACTGGCATTGAACTCAAGGAATTTACAGGCGACAAGGACTACATCGATATTCGGCGTAATGATCTGATCCAGCAGCAGCAGGACCAGATCGACATGCAGCAATTGGAACGTAAAAAGGAAATAGAGAAATTAAAAGCAGATCACAAAGTAGCATTGGATACGATCAACGCCAAGGCTGCGGCTGATCAGGCAGCGCTTCGCAGCGAGATACTGCATGAAAGCAATAAAAGAGATATCCTGCTCGACGAGATGCGTCAACAATCCCAACGACGTCACGAGCTTGTGGTCAAAGCTGTGGATGCGATCAGCCAGGCTCTGGAGCACTCCGGATATTCACGCAACACTGCCGAAATAAAAAGCGCCATCGGCGACCTGCTTTCTGCGATCAGGGAAGATAAGCCAGAAACAGCCCAGTCATCTTCCAAAGGCGCGAACAATAACAACCCACGTGCAAACAAGAATGACAAGATCGAGGACTTAACAAATACATTGCTCAACTTATTGAAACCAAGAAAATGAACGCGCCCTATCTGGAAACACTTCAAACTCGCGAGGGCTGGCAGGCAACCTTTGCTCTTCAGATCTTTCACCGACCGTCCGCAGAATGGCTTGCCATGCGCTGGGGATTTAATGCCGGCGCCCTTCTTGATGAAGCACTGGATCGTTACAAACTATTCCTTGAATCACAATCTTTAAACGAGACAACATTTCTAGCAAACGATCAACCGGCAGAGCGCACCCTTGCCTTGCGTGCAATTAACCTTCCTGGTCAGGGTGTGCAAATGGCTTTCCTTGGAAAAGCGAACGCTCCTGAAAAGGCGATTGCCCAACAAGCTGCAAGAGATTATGCGCGTGAAATTTTATCCACTTTCCCGCATGACTTTATTGTTCAAATTGCCGAAGAAAAAAAAGATCATGACCGACTCTTTGGAAGGGACTTTTTTGCAGGCAACCCTCAAGCGGCTGCCATTCAGCGGGCAGCGGTACCCGTCCCATCCCTCGATAAGCACCCATATATTTCAGGGGTATGGCAATCAAGTCAGCGTGCGAACGAACAGATCTGGCGCGCCCTGTCGAACACGCGAAAGTCAACCATGTTAAACATCACCATGCAGCCATCCATCCTATTTGATGGCGAAAAGAAAATGCTGCTGGATGCGCAAGAAAATATCGCGGTAATCGAATCAAATGGGAGAAAGATGGAAGAAAATTATTACTCTGCTCACATCATGTGGGCAAAGAGCTATGTAAAACGGCGGCTTGCTTCATGGAAAAAATTCTTCCAACTGCAACTTCATGTGCTCGCAGACGGGACGGTGGATGAAAACCTTCTGCGCTCGATCGGGTCCGTCATCACCCGCGATGCAAATGAAAACACACTGCCCGGCTTTCAGACCTTGCGCCCCAACTCAAGGGAGGATGAAAAGAAATGGTGTGAACAAATCCTCTCCTTAGATTTTGTTGCTGTTCCAATGCATATCAACGATATGGCAGATGTAGATGAAGCCTTTGCAGTCTTCCGCCTCCCCTACCTCCCGGAAGCAGGTCTGCCGGGAGCGAGTTTTATCTCCGCAGTGAAATAGCCAACCATCAGGATAATTGTCAAATGCCCGCCAAGAAAGATAGAGATTTCGTTCATGTTCGTGTGACAAAACACCTCCCTCAAGGATTGTCTGTAGTTTTGGACAATGGGGAGCATGGGATCATCCGCGTGCGTGAGATCTCTTGGGACAGCGAAGATATAGCAAATTGGCGAAATAACTATCCGATTGATTGGGAAGGCTATGCATTCTCCATCCCAACAAAAAAAGAAGAAACTCGCGAACTTAGCCTGCGTCTTGTATCAAGCGATCCGTGGGATGATTTTTTTGATGGGTATGACAAAGCAGAGATATTCGAAGGTATTGTCACCAGCGTATTTGATTACGGAGCTTTTATTGAGATAGAGCCCGGGATCACAGGATTGCTGCGCAAGTCACAAATACCATCGAAACTGCAATCATCTATCCTAGATCTGTTTTGGTATAGCGACAAAGTGTTCGTTATGATCCAGAATGTAGATCACGCGCAAAGGCAAATTGAGTTAAGCCTTGCTCCGTTGGGGAATGTATCAGAGAAGAGTCTGCTCGGGGCTGGCAACCAGCAATACGTCCCGCATGAAGCGGATGGTAATTTGGACCAAATCATTAATACTCCAATCCCCCACAGGCATATCTTGGTGGTTGAAGATGAAGTATCCCAGTCTGATGCCGTTTGCGGGTGGTTGAGAGAATTGGGACAAACCGTGAATGTTGTTCCCAGCGCAGAAGAAGCGTTTGAATTCCTCAAAAAAGTACAGCCTGATATCGCGTTGATAGATGTTGGCCTGCCGTCCATGAACGGTGCAGATCTAGCCAGACACATCCTGAAAATTTACCCCAAGATACAAGTCGTGAATGCAACCGATTGGGCACGGGCAAGTGATGTCAGTGCGGCGTTGGAGGAGCTACAGGCGCAAGGAGGCAAGCTACTTTACAAACCGCTGCTTCCAGAGGATCTGGTCGCGTATCTTTTATATGAACAGGATCATCAAGGTATTGCAAGACAACATGGCGAGGAAAAACCAGTTGCTTCGAAAATTTCGCAGCGCACTTCGAGAAAAGCATTACACACCTTGCTGACAATGTGCAAAAAGCGATTGGGAGTTGACCTGGTCTTTTTATTCGCGCTCGACCCTGCACATCGCAGAATGCATATTGTGGAGCGCGTTGGCGGGGACAGTATGACCAACAAAAGCGCTACCGCTCAGTTAATTTACAGCCCCGTGCGCGATGTGGCAGAAGACCGTGACACTATTGTAGTCAATGAAATTGGAGAAAGGGAATATAAGCGTTTTCAATATTTACTCGAATTCATCCCCACGATGACTTCCTGTTTTGGCATCCCAGTCCCTGCCCAGACAGCTCAGAAATATGCCCTCTTTGCCATTGATCACCGCGGGAAACAATTCGGAGAAGAAAGTCAGTTATACACAGAGGGGCTGGCGCTTGCTATCGGAGCCGCTCTCGATCAGAACGAGCTCAAAGAAAGATCAGCAGTGATGCAACGTTCTGCTCTGATAGGGAATCTCGCCAGTGGAATGATCCACGAGATCAATAACCTGGTAGCGCCACTCCAATACGAGTCTGACAACTTACGAAAGATTTTGACACACCTGGAAAAAGAGCCAGAAAGGTCGGAGTTCGCAAAAATAAAAAATGAAGTAACCAATATTGAGCAGGATGTCCGTCAGATCATCAGTACAGTGAACACTTTCGGCAAGATCGCAAAAAAACCAAAGACAGAAATCTTGAGGGTCGATGAGATTATCAATGACACCTTGCTGTTATTGCGTGAGATCAGCAAGAGATCTCGCGTTAAGATGTTATTCAGTGCACCAGAAAAATTGGTGATCGTCCGCAATCAGGCTGTGATCCTTGAACAAATCGTACTGAATGTCACCCTGAACGCCATCCAGCAAATTTTGGAACACCGCAAAGAAGAAGGTGGTCAGATCCAGATCAATATGGAATTACTCCAAGAAACCCAAGCTAATGCAATATGCCGTATCCTTATAGCGGATAATGGTCCTGGGATTCACTCCGCACTCTGGGAGAAAATATTCGAAATGGGGTATTCCACACGTCAGGATGGCAGCGGAATCGGATTATTTGTATCGCGAAATCTAATGGAAGAAATCGGCGGCAAAATATATGTTGTAGACAGTCATATTTTGCATGGTGCAGTTTTTGGGCTGGAAATTCCAATTGAGTTGTGAGGAAATTGAATGAATCGCCTGTTAATTCTTGATGACAACGAACGTTTCGCCGACACATTGAAGCGAAGCATTATTAACTTTGAAGAGTATGATACTGAGCTAGTTGAGGCCGTCACTACATCGCATGACGCCGTCGAAATTGCCAAACACATGTCTGAAAACAAAAAGCCGTTTACAGTTTTCTTAATAGACCAAAATCTGGAAGCGGAAATGGACGGCATACAAACCATGAAAGAGTTACTGGCAATCAGCCCCGACGCAGATACCATCATTTTCACCGGATTTGAAACTCCCCAAGACGGCATGCGTGCTTACGAAGAAGGCGCGTCGCGGTATCTACCAAAACCATTTGAGCCAAGAGAACTAGAATTCATCTTAAAAGAGTTATCACGATCTAGAAAAGTCAGGTTGGAAGAAGCACACCAACGCCGTCAGTTCCAAGTAGCCACAAATATTGCTGAGGCTGTTGGCGCGAGCCTGGATCTTGAATCGACCATGGATGCTGTATTGGAGACCTTGTGCGAAATATTCGACAAGACACGCTTATGCGTATTACTTTTCGATGAACGCCAAAAGGAATTGCGTTTTGCCCCTGCCACTTTGAAATACTACGAAATCGAAAATCCCCAATATACCCAGCAGGATGTCTTTCCATTGGAGCAAGGGAGCATCGCCTGCCGTTTAGCACAAAAAACACTGGTCAATCGCCAAATGGAATGCGAGAATATCGGAAATGTAAGTGAAGATGTAGATTATAAAGACCTAAATCCAACCACCAGGTCAGAATGCTGCGTCAGTCTGCTTGATTCAAAAAACAAATTGCTTGGTATTTTAGCATTGGAACGTGAATGGTTGAATGGCTTTGCAGAAGGCGATCTTGGGCTTATAAAAATGGCAGCACGGCATATTAGCATTGCTATTGAACGCGCCCAACAAAGCGAGGCCCTGAATTTCAAGTCCACTGTCGCAGCACAAACCGCATGGGCTGCCAATATTGCTCATGATATAAATAGCGAAGTGGGCAAAATCGTCAATTGGGCGTACCTTATTCAAAAAGGGTCTGACGAAAATTCAACCATTCAGGAATATGCAAAAAATATTGAAGAAAGCGCATATCAATTATCCAGCGTAAATCCATGGAGTGGGAGACCTCCAAAAGCCAATGAAATAGACATTGTGCTCATAAATACCGTAAGTAAGATTGCCTCCCTTAAAGGGATTGAAGTCGATTTTCGGCCTGGTGCCCCACAAACACTAGTGATGATAAAACCCGCGCAATTTCAGTTCGCGATAAAGCAATTGATCAGTAATGCGGCGAGAGCCATGAAAGATATGGATGAAAAAAAGATATTTGTATCAACCAACCTATTAGATGATAAAACAGTTGAAATTATATTTCAAGATTTTGGGGCCGGAATCAGCGAAGACAACCGCACTTCTGTATTCTACAGATCATTTACAACCAAAGGGACTGGCGGATATGGTCTGCTATTAGTCCGCCAAGTGATAGAAGATATGCAAGGTAAAATTACATTAATGCCTCATCAGCAAGGAAAAGGCGCGGCATTTTTAATCCAACTACCAGTAGATAATTCTTCAATCTCAGAAATGGGTGATTAAATATGTCTGAATTTTTCTTGAGCCTTGAAAAAAATAAACCGCGTATTCTGCTTGTGGAGAATGATCCGGTCGCGCGGATTTCCTATCAATCATTACTACTGGGATGGGACTATACCCCCATCCTTGCGACTGGATCAGGGGTAGCATTGCAGGCGGATGCAAAAATCAAGGCGCTTGAGAACCGCTGCGCTCTTGCGTTAATAGACATCCGACTGGTTGACGATGATGACGAAGAGGATATAAGCGGCCTGATACTTGCAGGAGAGCTAAAAACCAATTTGCATCCTATCATTCTAAGTGGGTATGAAAACCAGTTCATCCTGAGAAACATGATGCAAAACCACAAGGATATCCCTTTTATTGCAAAACACGATCGTCGGGATGAATTCCAGAAAACACTTGACACAGAGGCAGCGAAAGTTTGTGCGTCAAAACGCAAACTCGAATTTGAAGGGACTGAATTCCTCAATGACTTCATGGAGTCCGGCCTAGCCAAAGAAATCGGTGAGTACACGGATCAAGTTGCAGATATATTTGCGCAATTGTTTCCAAACGCAACCAGGCTTAGATTTGAAAAATTGGACCTGGGTGCCAGACCATCGGATATCTCATCAGCTGTACGCCCAAATTCAATCGTATTAAAGGTGTACGAAGACGATCTTGAGCCTTGCATTGTCAAATTGGCTCGTGCAGGAAAAATTGAACAGGAAATAAAAAAATATTTTAGAGTAATCTCAAGAAAGCTCACCGGAAGCTTTAGCGCCCACCTGCTTCAATATGCGGTGCTATGGAATATCGGTGGCGCAGCCTATTCGTACGTAGGAGGAGATGGCACAGGAACATTCACGCACTATTACAAAGAACAATCCATACATGATATTGAAGATATTCTGAAATCCTTTTTTTGCAAAACCTGGAAAAAATATTATCTACAACTCCGGGAAGAACAAAACAAATCCTTATTCAGTCTATACTCACAAGTATGGGGGGAAGATTGGTACGAAAAGCGCACCAAGGATTTTTCTGTTAAAGATTTTAAGCGGCTAGAAAACGTCTTTAAAGAATACAATCTTCCACAACCCATTGAGTGGATGATAAGCAAGATCGTTAATACCAAAAATGATCTTAGCACAATGGATTCAATACAGCTTGCAGTTACTCATGGCGATTTACACGGCGATAATTTATTGGTGGACGACAAAAAAAATGTCTGGGTAATTGACTTTGAACGCTGCGGTGAAGGGCATGCGCTTCAGGACTTTCTTGAATTAGAGTCAGATATTTTTAATCGATTCGAGGTAAATAACACGAATCCATCCGCCTATTTTAAGATGTGCATCTCCATTTTAAAACAAAAAAAACTCCAGGAACTTGAACCAACGGAAACAACATCAGAAGATCCGCGGATTGAAAAAGCGCTAAAAACAATATCACTCCTGCGTTCGCTGGCTAATGAATGCACCGGGGTCACAAACATGCGTGAATATTTATTCGGGTTGTTGTTCAACGCGATCTTCCATGCCTCTCTGGTTCACAAAAAAGAAGCGAAGCGCAGTGACCTGCCATTACTGCTTGCAGGATTTATTTGTCATCGCCTTGAGCACTGGGATGAGCCCTGGCCCCCAAGCAGCTGGAATCTATCATAACGTCTGGAGAAAACCATGTCTACTAATCCAAACCAATATCGAGAAGAAGTACTAAAACCCTTTTTTAAATACTTAAAGAGCGGCGAATCGTTTTACATCGTTGGAGCTCCCAGTGTGGGAAAAACCAGACTCATGGATTTCATTCTTGGAGACGACTCAGATGCGCTGTGGGCAGGCGAAGAAGTGGATCGTGATTGGGTAAAAAGCAAATACCTGGGCGATGATATTGCCTCAAAAATTTGGCTAGCCCGGGTGGACATGAACCGTATGCGCTACGAGAACGATTGGGCCTTTCAATTTTACGAACTACTGCTTAATACTCTTCTATTAACATGTAACCGATGTCCTGCCATGGAAAAGATCGAAGTATTAAAAGGAGACCTCGCAGCGCTCGATTCACAGGTCATTCAAAGCAAGGACGCATTGATGGCGCACCGTCTTTTTGAGATGGCAGTAAACATGATCTGTCAATCCTACAACATCAGGGTCTGTTTCCTCTTTGATGAATTTGATATAACGTATCAAACCATGTCACAGGAAATATTTTCCCAATTACGTGCGATACGCGATGCTAATAAATATCGTCTCACGTACATTTTATTCCTGCGAAACCTGCCTGAAAAATTGCGTTCTCCAAAAGAGAATGAAAATTTCTACGAGTTGATCTCACGCAATATGCTCGGGCTTGGGCCTTACTCCGCCATGGATACGTTCCGCATTATTGAACAACTCGAAAAAAGGCGAGATCATGAACTCAGCAAGGAAAAAAGGGAATGGGTATGGGCAAATAGCGGCGGTCATCCTGGTTTAATTCAAGCACTATTTACCTTTGCCAAGGAAAACGCCCTCACTTCCCCGCAAACGCAAAGCCCGGAATGGCTGGCAAAGCAGGATCTGATAAGTGAGGAATTTCGAAAAATTTGGGAAGGCTTATTGGATGAAGAAAAGGATGCCCTGCAAAAAATTGCACACGGCGACCAAAATTCCGTCTCTCTCTTAACCGGCAAGCTGCTCCTCGCCAAAGGCATTATCAAACCGATAGGCAATCAATCAGTGGCGCTTTTCAATCCGCTGTTTGGTTACTGGCTAAAGTAGCCTCCATGCTTTAGTTTTCCAATAAGAAATGGCGTTGGTGCATGAAAGGTTGACAAAAAGGGAGTGACTGTGTAAGTTTGGTTTATGCCTAAACAAAAGAGTACACAGCCACGCCCAAAAACATTATACCGTGTCAAGAATTGGTCTGA